>ERZ1643246.296-NODE-296-length-65682-cov-7.864431_pt1 | contig 65682 bp, 66 predicted proteins | sample MGYA00579265_ERZ1643246 | MGnify/ENA primary metagenome ERZ1643246 (study PRJEB29033, sample SAMEA4952261) | chicken gut metagenome | biome: Broiler Chicken; feature: Gastrointestinal Tract; material: Caecum | place: Ireland | collected 2018 | study: Broiler... | reverse complement strand
TGTAGCAAAAACTATATAATGTATTGGGGGGTTTTTACAGTAATTATAATAGCATAGCGTCCCCAAAAAGTGTGCACAAATCTCACAATTTTTACGTTCAATTTTTGTCTATATTTTCCTTCTCCTCTTCTATCTGCTGCGGTTCCTCCGCAAAAATTGCCTCAAATTCTTCCCTGTTCAGTTTTTCTTTTGTCATCAGCTCTTCTGCACATTTTTTCAGCACCCAGGTATGGCTGGAAATTATTTCCTTTGCCTTCTGATGGCACTCTTCAATGATCATCCGGACTTCCTCATCAATATCCGCAGCCACATGCTCACTGTAGCTTTTGGTATGGCCCCAGTCTCTTCCGATAAACACTTCATCCGAATCATTTCCATAGGACACCAGCCCCAGCCTGGAAGACATTCCATATTTTGTCACCATAGCTCTGGCAATGGCTGTCGCCTGCTTGATATCCTGAGAAGCACCCGTGGTAATATCATCGAATACCATCTCTTCCGCCACACGGCCGCCCAGGGAAACTGTAATGCGCTGGAGCATCTTGCCGCGGGTATTAAACATATCATCGTTTTCGGGCTGCGGCATGGTATACCCTGCCGCCCCCGGTCCGGTGGGAATGACAGAAATCGTGTATACCGGCTCCATATCCGGCAGCACATGGAAAAGAATCGCGTGTCCCGTTTCATGGTAGGCGGTAATCTTTTTCTCCTTCTCGGAAATGATCTTACTCTTCTTCTCCGTGCCGATCCCTACTTTAATAAAGGCATCTTTAATATCCTCCTGCCGCAGATACGCCCGGTCCTCCTTGGCCGCATGGATCGCCGCCTCGTTCAGCAGATTTTCCAACTCCGCGCCGGTAAAGCCAGCCGTAGTCTGAGCAATCTGCTTCAGATTCACATCATCTCCCAGCGGTTTCCCCTTCGCGTGAACAGCCAGGATCTCCTCCCGCCCCTTCACATCCGGAACTCCCACGGCAATGGTACGGTCAAAACGGCCGGGACGCAAAATGGCGGGATCCAGAATATCCACCCGGTTGGTTGCCGCCATGACAATAATTCCCTCGTTTACGCCAAATCCGTCCATCTCCACCAGCAACTGGTTGAGGGTCTGCTCCCTCTCATCGTGGCCGCCGCCCATTCCGGTGCCGCGCATCCGGGCCACTGCATCGATCTCATCAATGAAAACAATACAGGGAGCATTCTTCTTGGCCTCCTCAAACAGATCGCGAACCCTGGAAGCGCCTACACCCACAAACATTTCCACAAAATCAGAGCCGGATATGGAAAAGAACGGAACTCCCGCTTCCCCGGCCACTGCCTTGGCCAGCAGCGTTTTTCCGGTTCCGGGAGGGCCCACCAGCAGCACGCCCTTCGGTATCCGCGCACCCACACGGATATATTTCTGCGGATTCTTCAGGAAGTCCACAACCTCCTCCAGATCTTCTTTCTCCTCCTTCAGGCCTGCCACATTGGCAAACATAATTTTCTTATCCTTATCCGTACTGAGTCTGGCACGGCTTTTTCCAAAGTTCATCATCTTGCTGTTGCTGCCGCCCCCGGCGGCTGCCCGGCTCATCATATTCATAAAGATAATGACTACAATTCCGATCAGAAGCACCGGCAGCACAATATTGACAAAAATATTCTCTCCCGGCACATCCCGGATCGTGTACTCCACCTGATTATCGATCAGCTCCTGCTCCGCTTCCTTTACATCTGTCACATAGATTTTCTGGCTCGCGCCGTCAGCGGTTTGGTATGTCACAGATCCCGTCGGAACCTCTGTGTTCTGTTCAATGGTGGCGCTGACCACCTGATTTCCAGCCAGGGCTTCCTGAAAACTTCTGTTTGACACCACCCGGGTCTGATTCATAATGCTTGGCAGATACATGAATACTACCACCAGAATGATAATCACCAGAAGATATGTGCCCCATCCTCTCGTCTGCTTTTTCATGGATTCTCCTTTTACTGTCAGTTTCTATATTGCAAAAGCCGTCCTGCGGCCTCAGCTTTCCAGTTCAACCACGCCGATATACGGCAGATTCCGATACTTCTGCGCGTAATCCAGACCGTATCCCACCACAAACTCATCCGGTATCTGAAAACCGCAGTAATCCACCTTTACATGCTCTACTACACGCCGGTCCGGCTTGTCCAGCAGCGTGCATAGCCGGATACTGGCCGGATGCCGTTTCTGCAGAATTTCCAGAAGATAACTGAGCGTCCTTCCGGAATCGATGATATCCTCCACCACAATCACATGCTCTCCCTCCAGAGGCTCATCCAGATCCTTCACGATCTTCACAATCCCGCTGGAACTGGTTCCTGCCCCATAGCTGGATACCGACATAAAATCCAGCGAAACAGGCACTGTGATACGCTTGGCCAGCTCACAGAGAAAGAAAACCCCTCCCTTCAGCACACAGATGAGATGAACCTTCTTCCCCTCATAATCCCGGCTGATCTGTTCTCCCAGTTCCCGTATCCGCCGCTCCACCTGTTCTTCATCTATCAGAACCTTTATCTTCTCGTTCATCCGCATATCCTCCCGTAATCTGTATGCGCATCACGCGCTCTGTGCTCTCCCGCACTTTGCAGGATTCACTGATTCTGTATCCAACCACCCAGAAAATCTCCGACCCGGAAGCCAGAAGCAGAATACTCTCCCTTTCTCTCCGGGGAATTTTTTCATCGATCATATAGTCCTTCAGCTTCTTTCTGCCGCCCAGCCGGCTGATCACCACGTAATCTCCGGGCCTTCTGGTCCGCAGAACCAGTCCGTTACTTATTCTATCATAATCCAGCCACTTCGTATACGTTTTTTCCGGGATTTTTTCCCCTGGGACACACAGCCGGCAGTCCGCTGTAAATTCCCGGAAATGGTACACTCCTTCTCCCGAAAGACCTGTTTCCTCCGGACAGGGCACAGTCTCCGGGGCGTCTGCCTCCTGCCGGATCCTGACTCCCCCATATTCCCGGACTGCCAGAAGATGTCCCGGCAGGGAAACCCTTTTTCCAGTCTGCCCGTAAAAAAGTGCTTCCACCGACTCAATGTGGACTCTTTCCAGATTCCGGAGACTGCCGGAAGCTTTTCCCAGTACAGACAGTATAACCCTCCGGACCAGCAGCGGCGCTTCCTCCCTCAGACCCGTTTCCAGAAGCCAGCCCTTCCCGTCCGCAAACCGGCAGAACTGCCGCTCCCGTTTTTTTGCTTCCTCACGAATAAATGCATCTGCCTCCAGCAGATCCTCCCCGGCCGCCGCCATATGGGCCACCGTCCGGGCGTTCACCGCCGTCTCCAGCACCGGCAGCACCTGATGCCGGATACAGTTTCTTGTATATACATCCTGCAGGTTGGAGCTGTCCGTTCTCCAGGCAAGCCCCCGGCTCCGGAGTTCTGCTTCAATCTCCGCCCGGGAGACACAGAGAAGCGGACGGATGATTCTGTCCCGCACGGGGCGGATCCCGGCAAGACCTGTCAGAGAAGTTCCTCTGGCCAGATGAAACAGCAGTGTTTCCGCCGCATCATTCTGATGATGGGCCAGGGCGATCTTCTGAATGCCGAATTTCTCCGCGCAGTCTCTGTACGCCTCATGCCGGGCATACCGTCCGGCTTCTTCCAGTCCGCACCTCCGGTCTCTGGCCCTGTCCTTCACAAAGCAGGAATAAAGATGCAGAGGAATTCCCCGCCGGCGGCAGAACTCCTCTGCAAAAACCTGATCCGCATCACTCTCCGCGCCACGCAGATTGTGATTCACATGGACGGCTTCCAGACAAAAACCCAGTTCTCCGGAAAGCTCCTGCAGCACTACCAGCAGGCAGACGGAATCCGCGCCCCCGGAAAATCCGGCGCAGACTCTGTCTCCCGATTGGATCATCTGATATTTTTTTATAAAATCAAGAACCTTTTTTTTCATTTGCAGTTCCGCTCCTACGCCTTCTTCCATATTCCCGCCACCAGAACGGTCATATCATCCCGGGCTCTGTATCCTCCATAGCTCATCACTTTCTCCAGCACCGCGCGTCCAAACTCCCGCGGCGTGGAACAGTGAATATCCAGAAGAATATCTTTCATCGTCTCCTCCTCCCGGGACAGCGGCAGCGCGTCCAGAACACCATCCGTGACCATCACCAGATAATCTCCGTCATACAGCTTGCGGACAGAAGTGTCAAAATCCATCTGCTGGACCAGGCCGGCCGCCATACTGGTAGAACTGATGGTTTCCACCCACTGGTCCCGCCGTATAAAGGTGGCGGCGGCTCCTGCTTTCAGAAAGCCGCACATGCCCGTATACAGATCCAGAGAACAGATATCCACAGTGGAAAACATCCCGTCGCTGCGCTGGAGCACCAGCGCCGAATTGATCATTCTGGCCGCCGTCTCCTTGGAAAAACCCGAGGTAATGAATTCTTCCAGAAGCTCCACCACTGCTTCGCTCTCCCTGCTGGCCGCGATCCCGGAGCCCATACCGTCCGACAGGCACATGACCAGGTGACCGTCCTCATCGCAGCAGGTATAGCTGTCTCCCGATACCGTCTCCTTTTCCTTTGTGATCTTTGCCGCGCTGTACAGAACGCGGTAATTGGTGTCCTCCGTAAAAAGCACCGTTGTATATTCGCTGTTCAGAACGCTGCGGTTTTCCCGGGCCGCCACTAATCGGACCTTATACAGGTCCGACAGACGCCGGGCTACTTCCCCCACCGTTACACACTGACCTCCCCGAACGCGCATGGTGACATAAATCTTCTGCCTTCCCTCCGGCTGTTCCAGCGTCCACATTTTTTTGACCACCACATGCAGCTTTCCCAGCAGCTTTCGGGCCTGTCCCTCCAGCTGCGCCGGTACCCCGGAGACGCTGTATATCTCTTCGGCCGTTCTCTGCATGATGCGGGCAACCTCGTTCAGCTGCTCTGCCACCGCCAGTCTGTTTTCAATCATACGGTTGTTCCAGAGAAGATCCTGCCTGGCTCTGAAAAACTGCTGCCGCATCTCCTCCAGAAATCTGGCCCCGCTGATACAGTGTTCCGTCCATTCTCCGAAAGCCTTCACGATCTGCTCCTGATTTCCCTCTTCCAGGGCATCCAGCAGCTCACACCCCTGCTGATATGTCAGATGGCCGCACAGATTCCAGCAGGATTCTTTCCTGGCGCAACGGGCGCAGACGCCTTTTTTCAGATTTTCAAATATTTCATCCGTATCGGCGGCTGTCAGATGCTCCTTTCGGAAGGGCATATCGTAAAAGGTATTCGCCAGTTTCTGAAAAGAACCGGCATACTTTTCCATCTGCTCCTTCTGCGGATGATTTTCGTATATCTCAGACAGGTTTTTCTCTCTGCGGTCCGATAAAATAGTTTTTGCCATGTCGCGTATCACCAGTATGGCAATAATCCCGAGCATGGCAATAATTCCTTCGTGCATCGAATACTCCCCTCCCGCCAGTTCCGGTCCCTCCGACCGACTATTCCTGAGAGGGTATTATAGCTGCTTTCTTTTAAAAACTTTGTCAAAGCATAAGAAAAATTTCCTAAAACTTTTCTGCAGAAATCGCAGAAATCTCCGCCCCGCAGGCTTTATTCTGCCTCTTTAAACAGAATCTCCCCGTCCTTTACAAGGCCCAGCTTTTCTCTGGCGACCTTTTCCGCGTATTCATCACTCTGCATATATTCCTGCATATTATCTATGTCTTCTGTCCTCTGATTCTCGCTCTCGATCTGCTGCTGCAGTTCTACTGTCTTCTGCTCATTGGCAGCCAGCCTGCTGCTCAGTCTCTGTCCCTGCACGAGAATCACCGCCATCAGAACGCACACCACCGCCGTAATCCCCAGCATAGTCCGTCTGTTCTGTCTGGCTCGGGCTGCTCTTCGGCTGTTTTTGCTTTTTTCTTTTTTCATGCTTTCTTTCCTTATCCTGGCGGCCGTCAGCCCGCAAAGCCTCCTGGCCGTGGAATTTGCTGTACCAATAAATTTTAAACCGAAACATCCGAAATTTCAACCTTTTTATCCCTTTTTTTATTTTCTTCAACGGGACTCCCAATATTTTCCCGCAGACCTTCAGCAGACGCGTGCCCAAAGCGACAAAAAGCCGGCTGATACTGGCATGGCAGGCCAGCGCTCCCAGAAGAACGCCCGCAAACAGATAACCTCTCAGCTCCCCGCTGTTTTCCCTGTAAAAATACCCCAGCAGATAGAAGGCACAGAAGATCCAGTATCCCACATCTTCCAGCGCTGTCAGTATTTTTCCGTGGCGGATCACTCCGCGCAGAATGCGGAAGACATCATAAATCAGAAGCAGGCACGCCCCATTCCAGAAGGCCTTGGCGAAAAGCAGAACTTCCGTTGTCAGATAGGCGCTCATGGCTCTCACCCGAACATTCTGGACAGAAGAGAACCCTTTTTCTTTTTCGGTTCCCGCCCCGCGTAAAGCAGGGCGTCCACCTGGCCCTCCAGATCCACCTCTCCCTTTTCCAGTTCCAGACGGCTCACATGCAGTTCTTTTCCCCTGATGGTCAGCATGCCCTGGCTGGTTTTCAGAAGAATTTCACGCTCATCAAAGGCAAACACATCCAGAATCCCCGTCACCGTACCTCTTTTCCGCTGCACTATTTCCAGGCGGTGAATCTCCTCCATATAAAAAAGCCTCCATATAATGGTCTTACTCTCCATTATATGGGGGCTTTTCCACTCTTATACCCGTTACAAATACCGATACAGCTGTTCTGCCTCTTCTTTTCTGACAGTTTCCTGGACATTCAGCACCTCCACCTTTACGGATTTGGTGCCAAAGAGAATCTCCAGAACATCTCCGGCTTTGACCTGCACAGACGCTTTTGCAGGCTTTTCATTGACCAAAACTCTGCCGGCGTCACAGGCTTCATTCGCCACGCTGCGCCGCTTGATCAGCCTGGACACTTTCAAAAACTTATCCAGCCGCATGGGATCAGTTCATCATATCCTTCAGCGCTTTTCCGGCCTTGAATCTCGGAGTCTTGGAAGCCTTGATCGTCATGGTCTCACCGGTCTGGGGGTTTCTTCCCTCTCTGGCTGCCCGCTCGGATACTTCAAAAGTGCCGAAACCTACCAGCTGTACTTTTCCGCCGTTCTTCAGCTCTGCGGAAACCACATCCACAAATGCCTTAAGGGCTGCTTCTGCGTCTTTTTTGGACAACTGTGTCTGATCAGCCATGGCTGCAATTAATTCTGTCTTGTTCATGAGTAATATTTCCTCCTGTGTTTTCTGTTTCTCCAATATTGAAGGGGAAACTCCCCTCAACAAGAACAAAGGTATCCCCTAACTCTACACATATTTATATACTCAGGCCGTGTTTTTGTCAAGGATATTACACTATTTCATACAATTTTAACAACTTCTCCAGAGCCTCCGTCAGAACCTGTTCTCCGCTGATATTTTTCAGCCGAAGCAGATTGCAGAGATGCAGAAGGAGCTGTCCGGCCAGTTCTCCGGCCTTTCCGGCGTCTTCCTCTTTTTTGAGCCCGTCCAGCGCCTCCCGGGCTTCCTGATAACTGTCGGCATCATTCTGGAAGACATCATAGTACCGTTCCATCTTTTTCTGCACTTTCTGAGTGCGGATCAAAGCCGGGAGACAGTGGGGAATCGCGGCAATCTCCTGCTCCGGGGAGGGATTGCCCTTCTCCTTCTGTTTTAATTCTTCCCAGTTTTTCAGTACCTGATCCGGCGTATCTGCGGAAACATCTCCGAACACATGGGGATGCCGGTAAATCATCTTTCGGCTGATGCCGTCCACCACCTCGTCCAGGGTAAATACCCCTTCCTCTTCCGCGATCTGGCTGTGAAGAAACACCTGCATCAGCACATCCCCCAGCTCCTCGCAGAGATTGGCGCCGCTGCCGGTTTCCTGCAGGATCCGGATGCCGTCCACCACCTCGTAGGCTTCCTCCAGCATGCAGCCCTTCAGGGATTCATGGGTCTGCTCTCTGTCCCAGGGACATCCCTCCGGTGCCCGCAGTCTGGCAATAATCTTCCGAAAGTCTTCCCAGCTGTATTTTCTTCCCTCTTCCATCATTTACAGCATCCTCTGAATCATATCCAGAACGTCTTTGCCCATGGCCTCTGATTTTTTATCCGCGTCATTCAGCGATGTTCCCTTGATGCCGTAGTAGAATTTAATTTTAGGCTCCGTACCAGAGGGGCGTACACAGAGCCATGCATCGTCCTCCAGATCATAATAAAGAACATTGGAGGAGGGAAGCCCGGTGGCCTTCACCGCGCCGGTGGCCAGATCCACGATCTTATCTTCTTTATAATCTCTGGTTGCCGTCACTTTATAAGCCCCGATCTGTTTCGGCGGGTTCTTTCTCAGGGTATCCATAATCTCCTGAATCTTGGCCAGGCCCTCGATGCCCTTCAGTGTAATGGATTTGATATCATCCTTGTAATAGCCGTATCTCTCATACAGTTCGATCATGGCATCCCAGAGGGTCATATTTTTGGACTTGTAGTAGGCAGCCGCCTCGCAAAGCGCCATGGTGGCCACAATGGCATCCTTGTCCCTGGCGTGCGTTCCGATCAGACAGCCGTAGCTCTCCTCAAACCCGAAGAGATACGTTCCCTTCCCGGTGGTTTCAAAATTCAGAATCTGCTGTCCAATGTATTTGAATCCTGTCAGAACCTCGATCAGCTTTACGCCGTAATATCTGGCAATGGCCCCTGCCATATTCGTGGACACGATGGTGGTGATCAGCGCGCCGTCCTCCGGCAGGCCCTGCAGCGCCTTTTTCTGTCCGATCTCATAATCAGCCAGCAGACAGCCGGACATGTTGCCGGTCAGCGTATGGTATTCACCGGTTCTGGCATCCTTTACACGCACGCCCAGACGGTCCGCATCCGGATCTGTGGCCAGCACCAGGTCCGCATCCACTTCCTTGGCCAGCGCAAGGCCCAGTTCAAAGGCCTCCTCCGCTTCCGGATTCGGATAGCTGACAGTGGGGAAATCCCCGTCCGGAAGTTCCTGCTCCTTCACCACATATACATGATTGAAGCCCAGCTCCTGCAGCACCCGGCGGGCCGGGATATTGCCCGTTCCATGCAGCGGTGTGTATACAATCTTCAGCTGGTCCGCCATCTCCCGGATCGAGTCCGTATGTAATACCTGGCTCTTCAGCTCCTCCATGTAGGAATCGTCTACAGCCTGTCCGATTACCTGGTACAGGCCGGCCTTCCTGGCCTCTTCACGGTCCATGGTCTTTACTTCCGCGTAATCCTGTACCTTGCCCACTTCCGCCATGATCCCTGTGTCATGGGGCGGAGTGATCTGGGCACCATCCTCCCAGTATACCTTATATCCGTTGTATTCCGGCGGATTGTGGCTGGCCGTAATATTAATTCCCGCAATACAGCCCAGCTTCCTCACCGCATAGGAGAGCTCCGGCGTGGGACGCAGAGATTCAAAAATATATGCCCGGATCCCGTTGGCCGCCAGACAGAGAGCCGCCTCATCCGCAAATTCCGGGGACATGTGCCGGGAATCATAGGCGATGGCCACCCCCTTCTGCTGTCCGTTCACAGCCGCAATATAATTGGCAAGGCCCTGGGTTGTCTTGCGCACCGTATAGATATTCATCCGGTTCGTACCCGCGCCGATAATCCCCCGGAGACCGGCGGTTCCGAACTCCAGCTCCCGGTAGAACCGCTCCTTGATCTCGTTATCGTCATCTGCGATTGCCCGCAGTTCCTCTTTTGTCTTCTCATCAAAATAGGGACTGTTCAGCCAGGACTCATAGGCTTCTCTGTAATCCATGTTCCATACCTCCATAAAATAGAAATTCCTTATAATGCCTTATTATATACCAATCCAGGCCAAAAAGGAATCGCTAAAAAGCTTTTTCGAGAAAATACAGCCAGGACTTCCACTGTCTCTGCAGCTGCTCCAGCTTCTCCATATTTTTTCCGGATATCCATATTTTATTGGTGCTTCCGTAATAGTTGCACAGCTTCCAGAATTTCCAGGGATAGGCAAGCCGAAGCTTCAGATTTTCAAGCTCTTCCCGGCCAAGGGGCCTTACCTGCTGATACGTCTCCAGTATGCCGGTGCCCATGGAAAGATCCCAGTTATGTTTTTCCAGAATTTTTCTCATAAAATGCGACAGATCTGCCGTCTGAAGATCAAAATTCCAGCGGCCGAAGTTTGTCACCGCCATATGATTCCCGCAGAACAGAACATTATGCTGATTATAGTCCCCGTGGCAGACACTTCCCCTCTGCAGGCTTTTCTCACGGAGGCTTTCATAAGAAGACGTTTGCAGTGCCTCCGCCGCAGCCTCTCCCTGCTCCAGAAAAGGCTGCATGCTGGAGAGAAGCTTCACCTCAAAAGCGTTCTTCCTCTGCTTTTTCTGGATAAATTTCCGGGTTTTGCGGATTTCCGCATTATGCCTGCGGCATTCACAGATCAGGGATTCCCGCACATATTCTGTGTTCACTTCCATATGCATAACCGTATGTAGCCCCGCAAGCCTCCGCACGGCCCTCTCGATGTCGGTAACGGAACGCGCGTCACATTCCCGTCCCCTGCACCAGTCCCGGACCACATACCCGTTTCCTTCCCTGTCGCAGGAAATCAGGTCTCCTTCCAGATTTCTCCGCAGACAGTCCATATGCGGAAAGCCGGACTCACGGATCTTTTCCATCAGCGCGCACTGCTGTTCCAGCTTTTTCTGCGTGCCTCCATATTCCCGAATGCTGACCCAGCCCTCCTCCGTCTCATACAACAGAACACCTCTCCCTCTGGATGCCGTTCTGGCTGTCAGCCCATACTGTTCCAAAATCCACAAACCGCGATCGTACACGCATGCTCCCCCTTTACACTGTGAACCGGTTTTTGTCCCGGCAGCCTCCTCGTCTTTCTATCCTATGCGGAAGGGGGGCAGTCCATGCGTTTTGCCGGCAGAAGACTTCAGATACGTCTCTGGCAGAATTCTGTCAGATATTCTTTTGTGTTGTCTTCCGGAAAATCCAGCACATGCTCCAGGGCCTGCTTAAGCAGACTCCCAATCTCTGGACCCGGCTTCATTCCCAGAGCCATCAGGTCTTTTCCCGTAACTGCCAGATCCTTCAGGCTTACACACTGATTTTCCTGCAGAATTGTTCCGCAGAGCTTCGCCACATCCCGGATCCTTTCCAGCTTCTGCTCTCTCCAGAGTGTGCTCTGGGCCAGCGTATCCGCAGTCTGTACCTGAAGCAGCGAGGGAAACAGCTCCGTGCCGATCCGGTGCATGGCGCGGCGTACCGTCCGCTCCTGGGGCTCCATGCGCCAGTCATGGTACCGGACCAGCAGAGTCACTTTTCGGATGGTGTCATTATCCAGCTTAAGCCGGCGCAGAATGTTTCCTGCCATGCGGGCGCTTACCTCCCCGTGCCCTTTAAAATGGTCCAGCCCCTCCCCGTCCGTGGTCCGGCAGGCTGGTTTTCCCATATCGTGGAGCAGCATGGTCAGACGGAGGACTTTGTCCGGCGCTATCCCGCAGAGGCTTTTCAGCGTATGTTCCCCCACGTTCAGGCAGTGGTGCGGATTATTCTGCGGCGTCTCCATGAGTACATCGAACTCCGGCAGGATCACACGGGTAATTCCAGTCTCATACGCGGTGCGCAGATAGTCCGGATGGCCGGAACAGAGGAGTTTCAGCAGCTCCGCGCTGATGCGCTCGGCGCTGATCCTGGCCAGAGAAGCCGCCATCTCCTCTGCTGCCTTCCTGGTTTTTTCTTCAATTCCGAAATTCAGCTGAGCGGAAAAACGTACGGCCCGCAAAATCCGCAGAGCGTCCTCTCCGAACCGCTCCCGGGAATCGCCCACGCAGCGGATCTTTTTCTTCTGCAGGTCTTCCATCCCTCCATACAGATCTACCAGCCCCTCCTGCTCATTGTAGGCCATGGCATTGATGGTAAAGTCCCTGCGTCGCAGATCCTCCCGCAGGTTCCCGGTAAAGGTGACATTCTTCGGGTGGCGGGAATCCTCGTATTCCCCGTCAATCCGATAGGTGGTAACCTCATGGGCGCCGCTTCCCAGCAGAACCGTCACCGTACCGTGGGCGATACCCGTGTCCACGGTTTTTCTGAAAATCTCCTTGATCTGCTCCGGCCTGGCTGATGTGGTAATATCCCAGTCATCAGGAACTCTGCCCAGGATGCTGTCCCGGACACAGCCGCCTACCGCATAGGCCTCAAAACCCCGGGCCTGCAGCGTATCTATGATTCCTTTTACTGTGGCTGGCAATTTTATCTTCAATCTTTTCTCACCCTTTCCCTGGTCTGGCTTGATTATAACACTGTCGGCAGCTTCTGTCACAGAAAAGTATTGCAAAGCGCTCCAAAAACCATATATAATGAGAGCCTGAGCAATGAAGGATCTGCAGGAGAGGAAGACAGCCATGGATTTTGAAAAACTGAAGGAGTACAGAAACCGCCAGAATGCCTTTGCCAACTTTATCGGCCTGGCCATTACAGAGATACGCCCCGGCGCCGCCGTTACAGAAATGGAAATTACAGGGAATCACATGAATCCCATCGGTTCTGTCCACGGAGGCTGTCTGGCCACCATGGCAGACGTAACCGGCGGAGCCGCCGCAAGCTCCTATGGCTGGCAGGTCACCACACTGGACTGCAGTCTCCACTACCTGCGCCCGGGCCTTCATGTCACCCGCCTCCGCGGGGAAGCCAGAGAGCTGAAGCGGGGCAAGCACGTACTGGTCTACGATGTTTCCATCCTGGATCAGAGGGGAACCGTTCTGGCAGAGGGCATCTACTCATATATGACCATGGACAAGCGAATTCCTCTGGACTAGAAAGAATACGATACCGCTTGACAATCCGCACCATTTCGCATATCATAAATACATTGAAAAAGTGCTGTGATAGGGAATAGTACACATGCACAGGGATGCACAGAGAGGAGGCCGTTCTGCTGCAAGGCTTCTCTTCCCCCATGTGGAACCGGCCCCTGGAGCCGCCTGCGAGGAGCAGGACGTGGACGCCGCGTTAAGGCGAAATGAGTGAGCTGCCCTTCCGGCAGCTAAGTAGGGTGGTACCACCGAGCGCTTACCGTCGGTCCCTTTCCGGGACAGCAGCGGTAAGCGCTTTTATAATGATCTGAGAAAAGGAGACAAACATGGCAAAGGAAAAGAAACTGGTGGAGGCCATCACCTCCATGGAAGAGGATTTTGCCCAGTGGTATACGGATGTGGTTCTGAAAGCGGATCTCATCGACTATACCAGCGTGAAAGGCTGCATGGTGATCAAACCGGCGGGCTACGCCATCTGGGAAAACATTCAGCGTGAGCTGGACCGGCGCTTCAAGGAAACAGGGGTAGAGAATGTGTATCTGCCCATGTTCATTCCGGAAAGCCTGCTGCAGAAGGAAAAGGATCATGTAGAGGGATTTGCCCCGGAAGTGGCCTGGGTCACCCAGGGGGGCCTGGAGCCCCTGCAGGAGCGTCTCTGTGTGCGCCCCACTTCGGAGACCCTGTTCTGTGATCTGTATGCCAGAGAAATCCATTCCCACAGAGACCTTCCCAAGATCTTCAACCAGTGGTGCTCTGTGGTACGATGGGAGAAGACCACACGGCCCTTCCTCCGCTCCAGAGAATTCCTGTGGCAGGAAGGCCACACCGCCCATGCCACCGCGGAGGAGGCAGAAGAGCGCACCATTCAGATGCTGAACGTCTACGCATCCTTCTGTGAAGAAGTTCTGGCCATTCCCGTGATCAAGGGCCGGAAAACCGATAAAGAAAAATTTGCCGGCGCGGAAGCCACCTACACCATTGAATCTCTGATGCACGACGGCAAGGCCCTGCAGTCCGGCACCAGCCACAACTTCGGCGATGGCTTCGCCAAAGCCTTCGGCATTCAGTATACGGACAGGGACAACACCCTGAAATATGTGCACCAGACCTCCTGGGGCATGACCACCCGGATGATCGGCGCTCTGATTATGGTACACGGCGACAACAGCGGTCTGAAACTGCCTCCCCGGATCGCTCCCGTTCAGCTGATGATCGTTCCCATCCGCCAGGACGCGGAGGGCGTCATGGATAAAGCCCTGGAGCTGGAAACTGCTCTGAAGGCTGCCGGCATCCGTGTCAAGGTGGATACCTCCGAGAAAAGCCCCGGCTGGAAATTCTCCGAGCAGGAGATGCGGGGCATTCCGCTGCGGGCGGAGCTGGGCCCCAAAGATATCGAAAAGGGGCAGGCCGTTTTGGTCCGCAGGGATACCAGGGAAAAATATATCGTTCCCCTCGGCGAAATTCCCGCAAAAGCGGCCGAACTTCTGGAGGAAATCCAGAAAAACATGTATGAGACAGCTCTGGCCCACCGGAATGCTCATACCTACGATGTAACCACCTACGAAGAATTCAAAAAGACCATTAACGAAAAGCCCGGGTTCATCCGCGCCATGTGGTGCGGCTGCCAGGAATGCGAAGACAAGGTGAAGGAGGAGACTGCCGCCACCGCCCGCTGCATCCCCTTCGAGCAGGAAAAGCTCAGTGATGTATGTTTCTGCTGCGGAAAACCCGCCAAAAAAATGGTATACTGGGGAAGAGCTTACTGATTCCCGTATAAAAAAGAAAGAGCCCCGTGGCTCTTTCTTTTTTATACCAGAATTTCAATTTTCCGGTTGGTGGGCTGATATCTCCGGTACTCCACGCCGGCTGCCTTCAGCATCCTCTTGGATGCCGTATTGCCCGGCGTTCCATCGTATTTGTCGCTGTCATAGATCACCGTCCGGATTCCTGCCTGAATAATGGCTTTGGCACATTCATTGCAGGGAAACAGGGAAACGTACAGTTTTGACCCCTCCAGGCTGCCTCCCCGGTAATTCAGGATCGCGTTCAGCTCACTGTGGGTAACATAAACGTACTTCGTTTTCAGCGGATCTTCATCGTCCCTCCCCCAGGGAAACTCATCGTCCGAACAGCCGCAGGGAAAACCGTTGTATCCCATGGACAGGATCTTATTGTCCGCGCTGACAATGCAGGCTCCCACCTGGGAATTGGGGTCCTTGGATCGCATGCCGGCCAGCTTGGCCACCGCCATAAAATATTCATCCCAGGAAATATAATCCTTCCTCTTTTCGCTCATATGCAGCCTCCTACATGGTGCCGAAAATCCGGTCTCCGGCATCCCCCAGTCCGGGGACTATGTACCCGTGATCATTCAGGCCCTGATCCAGCGCCCCTATGAAAATGTCCACATCCGGATGCTCCCTGCGCATCTTCTCCACACCTTCAGGCGCCGCAACGATACACATAAAATGAATTTTTCTGGCGCCCTTTTCCTTCAGCAGGGTAATTGCAGCAGAAGCCGATCCGCCCGTGGCCAGCATGGGATCCGTCACAAACACCTCCCGGCCGGCAATATCAGCGGGAAGCTTGCAGTAATATTCCACCGGGTTCAGGGTCTCCGGATCTCTGTAAAGGCCGATATGTCCCACCTTGGCCGCAGGCATGATGGCCAGCAGACCCTGAACCATTCCAAGCCCCGCCCGCAGGATCGGAACAATCGCCATCTTTTTTCCTACCAGACGCTTTACTGTAGTGGGGCAGATAGGCGTCTCGATGACCTCATCTTCCAGGGCAAGATCCCTGGATGCCTCATATCCCATCAGCATGGCGATCTCTCCCACCAGCTCCCGGAACTCCTTGGAACTGGTTTCCTTCTTTCGTATAATTCCAATCTTATGCTGGATCAGGGGATGATCCATGATAATTGTCTTCGCCATCGTTCTCTGCTCCTTTTATTCTCCGTCCGAACATTCCTCTGTCTGGTCAATCAGCGCAATTCTTCTCCGGTGTCTTTCTTCTCCCGAAAACGGAGTGTCCAGAAAAGTGTCCACAATCTTCAGCGCCACGCCCGGACCGACAACCCTTCCCCCCATGGCCAGGATATTCGCGTCATTGTGCAGGCGGGTGGCTTCCGCCGAAAAGCAGTCCGTACACAGCGCTGCCCGAATGCCGGGAATCCGGTTGGCAGTGATGGAAATGCCAATGCCGGTGCCGCAGATCAGAATTCCCTTTTCACATTCCCCGTCCAGAATCGCACGGGCAACCCGTCTGGCATAAATGGGATAATCGGTACTCTCTGTACTGTGGCAGCCGAAATCCCGGTATGCCTCGCCCCTCTTTTCCAAATGCTTTTTTACCTCCTGCATCAGTTCATAGCCGCCGTGGTCACAGCCCAAAGCAATCATCTTTTCAGTACCTCCTCGTTTAATTGTATGGCAAGCCGGTCCAACAGCTCTGCCAGCAGTTCATAGCACTTCCCGTAGGACGTCAGGGGTTCCCCGTACAGTTTCGGTATCTCCCCGCTCAGATGCAGATATTCTGTCAGAAGATAAACATGCTGCGCGTTCTCATAAGTATTCCAGATCCGGCTCTTGTATTCCTCCTCCATGGTAAGAATCAGGGTTGCCTCATCGATCTCTTCCTGCTTCAGCTGGGCAGCCGTATGCTCCTTTGCCGTCAGTCCGTTGCTGACGAGTACTGCCTCCGCCTTCTGGTTTACCGGCTCCGGGAACAGAACCACCAGACCTCTGGAGCAGATCTCCATGGGTTCCAGCAGGTATTTCTTCCGCATAATCGCCTCTGCCATGGGACCGCGGATCGTATCATTTTCATCCACAAAAATCAGTTTCTGATATTTTTTCACAAGATCACCTCACCTGCAGAACTCTGTGTCCGGCAGCTTTCAGAAGGCGGTTCATGATAGCCTGTCCCATCCGCGGAGTATCGAACGCTTCCGAGTAAATATATTCTGTTCCTTCCGCGTCAAAACTCCGCAGGGCTTCATACAGATGACGGGCAATTTCCTCTTCCCCGGAACGGCTTCCCAGGACGACTACCTTTCCCTCCCGGTAGGTTGCCTCCGTCTCACCGGCGCAGAGAATTCCTACCCTGCGGCCCTGCCGCAGCTTTTCCCCTGCCAGCTGCCGGATCGTCTCCGCAACCCGCTCCTGTGGTCCTTCCACAATTGTCAGCTCCGCCCGGGGCGCATAGTGCCGGTACCGCATACCAGGCGCCTTCGGACGCACCTGCGCGTTCTCTTCCTGAATCCCCGGATCCACCCGCACAGTTCCAAGCACCTGTTCCAGCATCTGCCGGTTAAGATATCCGGGCCGCAGAATCACCGGTATCTCTTCCGTAAAGTCTACAATGGTAGATTCCAGCCCGATCTTTACCATCCCTCCATCCAGGATCATATCAATCCGTTCTGCCAGATCCTCCTCCACATGGTTTGCCATGGTGGGGCTGGGCCTCCCGGATGTGTTGGCGCTCGGCGCGGCCACATAGCCTCCGGAACGGCGGATCAGTTCCCGGGCAATCCGGCTCTCAGGCATCCGCACGGCGACACTGTCCAGACCGCCGGTGGTCTCATAGGGCACCAGGCTGCTTTTCCAGAAAATCATGGTCAGCGGTCCCGGCCAGTAGACAGACGCCAGTCTGGCGGCCGCCTCGGGAACTTCTCTTACAATGGGCGCCAGATGCTCCATGTCGGCAATATGTACGATCAACGGATTATCGGAAGGACGGCCCTTGGCAGCGTAGATTTTCCTTGCAGCCTCCGGATCCAGCGCGTTTCCGCCCAGTCCGTACACCGTCTCTGTGGGAAATGCCACCAGGCCGCCGTTCTTCAGCAGAACGCCGGCCTCATCCAACGCTTTCAGATCCGGTTGATCTTCTGTCATCTTTATAATTTTAGCTCTCGCCATTTCAAGCCTCTTCTCTTCGTTTCCAGATATTAATGATGCCAGGGTCAAAAGGTCTGAGCCCACATGCGCTTGCTCATCAGTGGGTGAAAGGTCTTGGGACCCGCCCCGATATGAGCATAAAAGTGGGATGTATATCCCACGATATGCGAATATTGGGGGGATTGTGGAAGTGCGCAGCGCAGAACAATCCGCAGGCATCCTGGTTGGGGACTTTTGTCCCCAACATCATATTGATTCCGCTATCAGTATAGCATCCTTTCCGCCCGCGGGCAAGCCATATGTCGGCTCATGCTTTTTTCTCCAAATAATTCCCGATCCCTTCCGCCACCGCCTCTGCAAGTGTATTCTGGTACGCCTCTTCCTTCAGAAGCTCTGCTTCTTCCCAGTTGCTTAAAAAACCGCACTCCACAATCACCAGCGGGACAGCCGTATTCTTCAGCATGTAGTAAGTCGCGTCTCCCTTTGCTTCCCTTTTATTATCCGGGTCTGCGTATTCCCGGAGAGCGGCCTGTATTTGTTCAGCCAGCTCTTGTCCTTTGGCGGAACTCCGGTAATAAAAGACCTGCGCGCCCTTTACGCTTTCATCTGAATAGCTGTTCTGATGGATGCTCACCGCACAGGCCGGCCCGGTATCCTGTATCAGCTGGCAGCGTCTCTGCAGATCCTGTACCTGCTTATTCTGCGCGTTTTCCTCGTACAGTCCCGCGTCTGTCTCCCGGGTCATCACCACCGTGATCCCCTTCTTTTCCAGCTGGTTCTTCAGCTTCAGGGCAATTTCCAGATTCAGATCTTTTTCCTCTGTCTGGTTGACCGCCACTTTTCCCGGATCTCTGCCCCCATGGGCCGGACGCTGGCTGCGCAGAACAGCGGACATCAAACAGCCCGTCGCACTCCCCGGAAAACTTATAGCAGATGCGGATCCTTCTGTCCCCGTATACGGTAATGCCGCTGACCATCTCCGCCACCGTCTCACGGTCCAGCTTCTCCGGTCTTCCCGGCACAGCCTTCCCGCTCCTGCCCTCCGCTTCCCGCTCCGCCTCCTGAACACGCAGCTTCCGCCGGCAGACATCTTCCCGCCTCCGGTAATCCAAACGGTAGGCGAGAAACTCCTCCCGGGTCAGCAGACCTTCCCGGTAATCTTCATAGACGGCCTTCTGCATCGTCCGGAGCCTGTTCAGCTCCGCTCTGCATTTCTTTTCTTCCCGGACGCGGCTTCTTCCCGGATCCGTCTCCTCCGGCAGCAGATCCTCCAGCTTTCTCTGGACTTCAAAAATTTTCTGAAGATCCCCCAGCACTGCCTGCTCCAGGATTTCTTCCGGCACCGCATGGGCTGTGCAGGTTTGCCTGCCGTACCGCTTATAATTTCCGCAGTAAAACACGGCGGCTCTGCTTCCGTCCGAACGTCTCCATGTATTTCTCACCATGTTCCCGCCGCAGTCCGCGCAGGTGAGAAAGCCCGCGAAGCAGTTTTCCTTCTGCGGATGTCCGGGCCTCCGTCTGTGTTTCTTCAGAAGTTCCTGCACTTTCTCCCAGGTTTCCCGGTCAACAACCGCTTCGTGGGTATTTTCCACAATCACCCACTTTCTGGGATCTACCCGTCTCTGCCTGCCGCGCATTTTCTGATGTTTCGTCCCCTGAACCATATTGCCTGCGTACATTTCCCGGTGCAGAATATTGTTGACTGTCGAATACGTCCACAGACCCCCGACTCCGCCGTGGGGATTCACATACCGCATTCCTTCCGCCTCCTTGTAGGCGGAAGGACAGAGCACCCCCTCCCGGTTAAGTATTTCCGCGATCTCCTGTTTCCCGCGGCCTCCCAAATACAGCGCAAAAATCCGGCGCACCACCTCCGCCGCAGGGGGATCAATCAACAGATGGTTTTTGTTTTCCGGGTCTTTCCTGTATCCATAGCTGGGAAAGGCGCCTATGAATTCTCCTGTTTCCTGCTTGGTCTTCACCGTGGCCTGTATTTTTCTGGAAATATCTCTGGCATACTGTTCATTAAAAATGTTTTTGATGGGAAGCAGCATATCGTAGGTCTGCTTCAGACTGTCAATCCCATCGGAAACAGCGATAAAACGCACGCCTTTTTCCGGAAAATACCGTTCCAGATAACGGCCGGTATCAATATAATCCCTGCCGAATCTGGAAAGATCCTTCACAATCACGCAGTTGATCTGTCCTGCTTCGATGTCCTCCAGCATTCGCCGGAAGGCCGGCCGCTCAAAATTCGTCCCCGAACAGCCGTCATCCACATAGATTTCCCCCAGGCTCAGCTCCTCTCTCTGTTCTACATAGCTCATCAGCATTTTTCTCTGATTCGCGACACTGTCGCTCTCTTCCCGGTCTCCGTCCTCCCTGGACAGCCGGATATACAGAGCCGCCCGAAAAGCCATCATGCCTTCCCCCTTTTTCTGCGCTGATTTTTCAAAATCCGGATGGCCAGCTCCCGCGTAGAAAACCTGGATAAATACGTCCGCTCTACCCGGTAGGAATTCTGCTTTTCTTTTTTCACCGCTGCCTCCTCCCGTCCATCCTGCGCAGCAGACAGCCTCCATGTCCCGCATCCACAACAACAACGGGGCTTTCCTCTGTTCCCAGCTTTGACACCAGCCGCGCTCCCTCTCCGGAAAGCCAGTAAAACCCACAAAGCAGCAGGACAGCCATGCTGATCTCCATCCACCTTTTCTTATTCATACAATATAAAAAGTCCCCGGAACATATTTGTATAATATATGCCCCGGGGACCTTTTCATTCCTTGGCACTGGAGACCGTCAGTCCTCGTATCGATGAAGAATCCTTTTCATCTGCTCCTCCAGTCTCGCCTCGTCTTCCGGACTGTCTTCATCATCCAGACTGTCCTCATCTGCAAAAGCCGCGGCCGATTCCTTCTTTTTTCCAGCTTTATCTTTCTCTTCCGCCAGGCCGGAAGTCTCTCCGATTCCCACCGGTTCTTCTTCCGTCTCATCGCCAAGCTCCTGCAGAGAATCCGGCGCGGAGCTGATGATGGTATGCACGGCCTTGTAGGACTGCATAAAGCGCCGCTGCACCTGATTTAAGAGCTCTACAATATCTGTCAGCTCCTCCTGTACAGCCATATACCGCTTTTTGCCCTCAGCCAGCTTCTCATCCACTTTGGTCTGCACATCTTCCAGGCAGCCTCTGGCCGCTTCCCTCGCCTGCTCCAGAATCTGATCCTTCTCCTGCTGTGCCTTTCCCACGATTTCTCTGGACTGCCCCTGCGCCTCCTCAATCAGCTTCTGAGACTTGCCCTCCGCATCATCCACAATCTCTTTGGATCTGCCCTCCGCTTCCCCGATAATCTTCTTGGAACGAACCTCCGCGTCAAAAACAAGGCGGCCGATGGTATCATAATTGTCTATATAAGACTGGTATTTTTCCCGGATATCCTTTTCCAGCCGGTCAATCTCATTCTGCTTCTGTTCCAGCTTCTCATTCAGTTCCCGGATCTTCTGCTCCTTCTCCCGGATCTCCGCCTGAAGCCGATTTTTTTCCTTGCCCGCGTCATCCTTCAGCTTCTGAAACTGTTCCAGAACATCCTCTTTGTCAAACCCCCCGATTCTTGTGGTTTTAAATAATTCTTCCCCTGCCATTTCTGTTCAACCTCCATTTACTGCATGTACTGTGCTATTATTTCCCAGACTGTACTTCTCTCAAAGCCCAGACGCCACTCGGCCACGCCGGCCAGATCATATTTCTGTATCAGCTTCATCTTCTCTGCGATCGACTGCTCATCCTCCAGCCAGATGCTGTACCTCGCCTCATCGGTCTCAGCGCTCCCCACATTCTGTCCCACCGACGCGTCCCAGGCAGTCGTAATGCCGTGCTCAGCCACAAATGCGGCCGCTTCATCCATTCCAAGGGCTTCACTCTGCGGCACCGTCTCACCGAAGACCTCCGTCCAGGCTCTGGTATAGAAGGGAATCGCATTAATCACCTTCTCACTGCTGACTTCCTCCAGCGTATCGGTGATTCCCTGCTCCACGAAAGGCAGCGAGGCCACAGAACCAATCTCCTCCGAGGAAGCCGTATGTTCGTCATATCCCATGATCACAATATAATCCACGGTCTTTGCCTGCTCTGCGCGCTTGTAATACCAGGTGTACAGCGGCACAAAATTATCTACGGAAACCACCAGGCCCTGTCCATGTGCCGCCACGCAGAGTTCCTTCAGGAACTGCAGAAACTGCGGCGCCGTCTCCTCCCGGATCGACTCAAAATCCACATTAATTCCGTCCAGGCCCGTCTGTGCCGCTATATCCAGCAGCTGCTGAATGATATAGGCTCTTCTGGAAGTATCCGCCAGAACATCACCCGTGGATACGCCGGTACCGTTCACATCTCCGATAACACCCCAGACCTTAAGCCCAGCTCCATGGGCCTGATCCACATAACTCTTGTCCGCATAGGAGAGAAGCGTTCCGTCTGTATCCTGAACAGAAAACCAGGTGGGTGCAATCACATTCATCCCGCTGGCGGAAGCGATCACCTCGCCCAAGCTCTCATTATGCTCCGGAGCCCCGATGTAATCAAAGCCCATATTGATCTTGCCCTCAATTCCATCATCCACGCCCGTAAACAGGAAGCGCTCCTCTGTAGTATGCACGAAGGCCTCTTCGCCTCCCTCAGCCAGCGCATCGCTCCGTACATACCCCACATATCCATCCTGGGTGACAACCTGAGTCCATCCCTCCAGATCTTCCAGAAAGACTACAGCTTCTCCCGCCTGCAGTTCTGTCAGAATCTCGCTTTTAGGGCCGCCCCGGTACCGCACCGGGGTATTCTCCGTCACGGTTCTGGCTTCGATTCCGGACCAATCCGTTCTGGCCACTACCCTGTCGGGATCTTGGTATATGGTTAGATCTATATCCGAATTCTCCTGTATGCACGCAGCGGAAATATAGGGCGTGCCGTCTTCTCCAAGGATCACGGCACTGCTTCCGTCATCCGGCGTCCAGCTAAGCGTTCCCTCTGGAAGTGTCAGCATCAGCTGCGCCCGTCCCTCTTCCCAGTAAAAACCGCTGTTAAAATAATTCCAGACGGTCTGATAATCAATATATATGATTCCGTCTGACAAAAGCCCCTTTTCCTCCAGCACCTGGCCGTTCACTACCAGCGCCGCCTGGGATTCACCTGTCAGACCGTAGTATTCTCTGCTGTCTATACGTTCGTCCGTGGGCGCGTAGCGGTTTACCGCAAACCCTCCGATCCCCACGATCACGGCCGCCGCGATCACCCCGGCAATCACCGGCACTGGCGACTTTTTTTTCCGCATATTCTCTTCCTCCCGAATCAATTATTCTATCCCCTCTTCGACATACAGTTTTATTGTAACATCAATGTCCCACGATATCAACGAAAAGACTTTCATTTTTCGACAGCCTCCATCTCTCCCCTTACAAAGATCCCGGCCGGGCATGTTATGCAGCAGGGACCTTACAGTAACTCCCGGCCGGGGTTCCAGATTATTCTTTTTCTACAAAATTAAAATCGATCCGTTTCAGCCTTCCCTTCTCGTCCTGGCTGTAATCACGCATGTAGGTTCCATTTTCCGCCACGGCACAGGCACGGGCAATATGGCCCGGGCTGCTCGCTCTGCCTTCCAGATATAAATTTACACCTCTCTTTCTGTAAAAATCCAGTTCTCTCTTCAGAGCTTTTCTTTCCTTTTCTTCCATTTGCTTTCCGGCTGCGGAAACTGAAAATGCCCGTAATACACAATAAGTTCCGCAATGCTTCTCCTTTCTGCTTTTGTTGTTCTTTTAGAAAGGACAGCCCGGGACACCCTGTTTTCTGCATCTTTTATAAAAAAATGTTGGCGACAAAAGCCCCCAACTATGACGCCTGTCACCCACTTATGAACAATCTCATGCAGGCTCAGACCTTTTGACTCTGGCATCATAAAAAATAAAAGAATGGGGATCCTTCTGCGGAATGCAGATCGATTCATACAGAGATGTATGATAAATAAATGCGGAGCAGACGCTCCGTCCGAGAACTCAAACGCTACACCGGCTTGCTACCTGTCCAAGGGCCTCACTTCCTTCCTGTCCAGATATCCCGCCGCTGTCATTTCTTACTTTTATTATACGAAAAAAATAGAGGAATGCAAGTTGAAATTCTAAAAAGTCTGTGAATCGCTTTACAGGGCGAACATTTTGGGTATATACTATAGAAGAGGCAGTGTAACCTCAACCATCCCGGGCCGCCGGACATGGCCGGACCGGACGATTGCTGATAGCAGGGCTAAGTTGAACCACGCTGAAAAAGGGGATGTGATTATGAAAATTGAAAAAATCAACGACAGTCAGATCCGCTGTACACTGACCAGCGCTGATCTGGCAAGCCGGGAGATTAAACTCAGCGAATTAGCTTACGGCACTGAGAAGGCGAAGAGTCTGTTTCAGGATATGATGCGCCAGGCGCATTATGAATGCGGATTCGAGTCTGACAATTCGCCGCTGATGATAGAAGCGATACCTGTCGCTCCTGACAGTATTGTACTTATCATTACGAAAGTGGAGGATCCCGAAGAACTGGACACCAGATTTTCCAAGTTCTCTTCCTCCGGAGAGGAGTCCGAAGCTTCGGGCATTCCTCAGTTCACAGGTGCAGACAATATTCTGGAGCTGTTCCAGAAGATCTACGAGGCAAAGAAGGCGCAGGCTGCCAGCCAGAAAAAGACGGCAAAGAAGGCGCCTGCCGGGCAGAAATCCGCCGCGGATGCTGAATCCGCTCCTGTCAATCTGGTACAGTCCTTCCGTTTCCAGAGTCTCGATGACGCAATTCTGGCCGCTCACGGACTGAATCATTTCTACTCAGGGAAGAATTCCCTGTATAAAAACGAAACGCTTGGCACCTATCAGCTGGTACTGCATCAGTCCGGATGCTCTCCAGAGAATTTTAACAAGGTCTGCAACATTCTATCTGAATACGGCACAGGCGAAACCTTCTCCGCTTCCGGAGAAGCCTATCTCCTGGAACACGGCAGCGCGATTCTGAAAGACGCGGCCATACAGAAGCTGGCTGATATCTGAGTTAACTTTTCACCACAGAGGGCCGGGGATTGAATCCCCGGCCCTCTGTCTGCCTGCTCTTCTATTATATTACTTGCTGGTCAGATATCCTTCAATCTGATTCATAGCCTCATTCTCATCCACGCCGTTGGCGGTAATCGTCACACTGTCGCCTGTATCCAGTCCCAGAGTCATCATGCCCATAATGCTTTTCGCATTCACCTTTTTCTTTCCGCTCTCCACATAGATCTCGCTCTCAAACTGGCTGGCCACCTGTACCAGCATGGCAATGGGCCTTGCTTCCAATCCGTTGGAAATCTGAATCGTAACCGGTCTTTTAATCATAATAATTATCCTCCTTACTTCTCATCGCGTCCGCGATCGCGCTCAGCTTTCTCAGGCGATGATTGACGCCGGACTTCCCGACAGGCGGATCCAGCATCAAACCCAACTCTTTTAGTGTTGCTTCTGGATATTGTAACCGAATTCGGGCCATTTCGTCAAGCCCATTTGACAGGCCTGAAAACCCCATGGTATCCCGGATATAACAGATATCCTCGATCTGCTTGACGGCCGCGTTTACCGTTTTATTGATGTTTGCAGTCTCACAGTTTACTTTCCGGTTCACACTGCCTCGCATTTCCCGGATAATCCTTACATTTTCCAACTTTAAAAGTGATTTTCGGGCCTCCATAAATCCCAGCAGATCCACGATCTGCCCGCCCTCTTTTACGTAAACAACAGAATATTTTTTTCTTTGAACAATCTTCGCCTCGATTCCCATCTCCCGGATCAGGCTCTGAAGCTGCTCCGCCTGATAGGCCTCGGCACAGGAAATTTCAAAATGATAGGAACGGTTAGGATCACTTAAGGAGCCGGCCGCTAAAAATGCTCCCCTCAGAAAGGCTCTTTTGCAGCAGTGATTTTGAACAATCACACTGTGCACCAATGGCACCTCCGGCCCGAATTCCCGGTTCCGGCCGATCAGCCGTACCGCCTGAAGCACGCGGACTGCTTCTTCATCCCTTGACACCAGGATCAGATACGAAGTCTGCCTGTTTGATTTGGGATGACATCTCACCCGTATATCCGGCTCTATCTTAAACAGCTTTTTCAGCAGCAGCGCATATTTCTTTGCCACCCAGACATTTTCCGTCTGCAGACGGATCAGGAAACGATTCCTGGCAGAGATGGATACTCCGCCGCACATGCGGAGCAGTGCCGCCAGCTCTGCAATCTGGCAGTGGCGCGCGCGTCCTGTCTGCCCGTATAATTCTTCTTTTACCTCACTGGAAAAAGACATGCTCTCACATCCTTTTGCGCACCGCATCTTTCTCAATGTCCCTGTGTTCAATGCGGATGCCGTACGCATCCGAATCCTTCAGACGCCCATACAGTTCATTGGCCAGGGTCACTGACCGGTGTTTTCCTCCGGTGCAGCCCACGGAAATCACCAGCTGGTTCTTTCCCTCCTCAATATAATTGGGAATCAGGAAGCGGATCATGTCCGTCAGCTTTTCCACAAAAATCCTGGCAGTCTCAAATCCCATTACATAATCCCGGACAGGAGCATCATTTCCCGACAGGGGCCGGAGCTGCTCGATATAATAGGGATTGGGAAGAAAACGCACATCAAAAACCAGATCTGAGTCCACCGGAATTCCGTACTTGAAGCCGAAGGACAGCACCGTAATCATAAGGTTTTTAAAACTGCTTCCCCTCACAAAAATCTTTTCCAGTTCCTGCTTCAGCTCCCGGGTCAGCAGCTGGCTGGTATCAATAATGTAATCCGCCTGCTTTTTCAGAAAGGCCAGCGCCGCCCGTTCCCGGACGATTCCCGTCTCCACACGCCCCGTCCCGGACAGGGGGTGGAGCCGCCTTGTCTCCTTATACCTTTTAATCAGAATCTCATCGCTGGCATCCAGGAACAAAATCTCATGGCGGATTCCCGATATTCCCAGACGCTCCAGCACTTCCTGCAGCTCCGGAAGAGCCTCTCCGCTCCGGATATCGACTCCCAGCGCCACCCGCTCCATCCGGCTTCCGTTTCCTCCGAGAGCCAGGGTCACCAGCTTGTCAATCAGCGGAATCGGAAGATTATCCACGCAGAAATATCCTGCGTCCTCCAGTACCTTCAGGGCCGTGCTCTTTCCCGCCCCGGACATTCCTGTCACAATCACCAATCGCGTCGGCATCTCTTATTTTCCCCCGTCAAAATTCTCCCAGAAAACGGATCTCCGGCTCCAGCTTTACCCGGAACTGTTCCCAGACCTTCTCCTGCACTTTCTCTATCAGTGTCTTTACATCTGCCGCGGAGGCACCTCCCCGGTTGATCACAAAACCGCAGTGCTTTTCCGACACCTGGGCGCCGCCCACCGAGAAGCCCCGCAGGCCTGCGTCCATAATCAGTTTTCCCGCAAAATATCCTTCCGGCCGCTTGAAGGTACTGCCGGCGCTGGGATATTCCAGCGGCTGCTTGCCGCATCTCTGCACCTTCAGTTCCTCCATGCGGGCCCGTATCGCCCCGCGCTCTCCCTGCTGCAGCTGCAGCAGGGCCTCCAGCACAATGAGATTTTCTCTCTTGGCCCGGCTTGTGCGGTATCCAAGCTCCAGCTCCTCCGCCTTCATCCGCAGAAGCTGCCCCTTCCGGTCCAGCACAACCGCCTCAGCCAGGATATCCTTTATTTCTCCGCCGTAGGCGCCGGCATTCATGACAACAGCTCCTCCCAGGGTTCCGGGAATTCCGGAGGCGAACTCCATGCCTGTCAGTCCCTCGGCCTGGGCTCTGGAGGCGATTCCCGAGAGCAGGGCGCCGGCCTGGGCTCTCAGTCTCTCTCCTTCTGCTTCTATCTGCTGAAAATTTTTATAAATCTGGATCACCGCGCCCCGGTATCCCCGGTCACTGACCAGAAGATTGCTTCCGTTTCCCAAAATAAACCAGGGGGTTCCCGTCTCTCTGCATATCTCCAGAACCATCTGAAGCTGTCCGGCCGTATCCGGACAGATGAAATAATCGGCCGGGCCTCCAATCCGAAACGTGGTATGGTTTCGCATGGGTTCGTCCCGTCTTACCTTGTCTTCGCCTACCTGTCCGCAGAATTGTCTGTAAACCTTATCCTCCACAATCAACCTCGGCTTTTCTATATATTTTTGCAGCGAAAGAAGGCAGCGCTGCCCTCTTCCGACTCTGCGCTGCCCTTTATTATACAACCCGCCGCACGAAAGTGCAACCGGCGTCCTGTTTTCACTTTTACTTCTTCAGTCTTGGCTTAAAAATCAATCCCGCCAGATAGCCGAATACCAGGGCGGAAGACAGGCCCGCCGCGCAGGCCGTAAAACCGCCGGTAAACAGGCCCAGAATTCCCTTCTCCTGCACAGCCTCCTTTACTCCCGCAAACAGAAGATTTCCGAATCCCAGCAGCGGCACCCGGGCTCCGGCTCCGGCAAATTCAGCAAAGGACTCGTATACATTCAGAAAGCTCAGCACGGCGCCGCTGCAGACCAGCAGTACCATAATACGTCCCGGAAGCATCTTTGTACGGTCCAGCAGAATCTGCGCCAGCGCGCAGATCATGCCGCCCACCCAAAAAGCCTGCAAATATTCCATTTTTAATCCTCCTTCGTTGATTCCACAACCACGGCCTGGGCAATGCCCGGCACGGTCTGTCCCTCATAAAAACTGACCTTGGACATGAGCGCCCCGGTAGGCACAAACAGTACCCGCTTCCAGATCCCCTTTTCAATTCTCGGAAGAATGTAGGAAGCAAATACCGTGGCGGAGCAGGCACAGCCGCTCCCTCCGGCTCCTGTTTCCTGATTGATATCGTCATAGATCAGCATACCGCAGTCCATATGCTGTTTTTCAATTTCGTACCCCTTCTGCCGCAGCAGCTCCAGCAGAATGACTTTGCCGACCTTTCCCAGATCGCCCGTGATAATTCTGTCATATTCCGAGGGTTCCCGCTCAAAATCCGCCAGACTTCTGCATATGGTATCACAGGCCGCGGGGGCCATGCAGGCTCCCATATTCTGGGAATCCTTCAGCCCGTAATCCACAATTCTTCCGGAGGTAACTCCTGTAATTCTGGCCTTCCCCTTCTCCGTCCCCAGGATACAGGCCGCGCTGCCGGTCACCGTCCATGTGGCCGCAGGCGGACGCTGATTGCCGTAGGCCAGCGGAAACCGGAATTCTTTTTCCGCGCTGCCGAAGTGGCTGGAGGTAAGCGCCATTACCCGGTCTCCATAACCGGCATTTACAGCCATGGCGCAGAGGGCCAGCGCCTCCCCGATGGTAGAACACGCCCCAAACAGCCCGTAGACCGGCCGTTCCAGCTCCACAATCCCGAATGATGACGCAATGGACTGGGCCAGAAGGTCTCCCGCAAAAATCATCCGGATGTCCTCCGGCTGAAGTTTTGCCTTTTCCAGTGCCATTTTGGCGGCACGCAGCTGCATATAGCTTTCTGCTTCCTCCCAGCTGTCCTGCCCCATCATCGGATCTGCCTCTATCCGGTCAAAACATTTTCCCAGAGGGCCTTCTCCCTCCAGCTGTCCCACAATGGAGGCCGCGGCGTTTATATACACCGGATTTTCAAAGGCCAGACTCTGCACTCCTTTCATTTTTCCCATAAAAAATCCCCCGTTTCTTTACGCCTAGTATGCGCACGGGGAATTTTTTTATACATCAGTATTTATTATAGTGGACTCTGTCTTCTTCGTATCTGTCCTCCTCCGGTCTTGTCTCATCCGGATATCCGATGGCAATAATTGAGAACGGCTGGATATGCTCCGGCAGTTCCAGAATCCTGGAAACTGTGTCCATTCTCTCCTCGACAGGCGCGATACCCATCCAGACTGCTCCCAGGCCCAGCTCCTCCGCCTCAAGCAGAATATTCTCCGTAGCTGCCGCCAGATCCTGCTGGAAATATCCGGGAGACTTCAGACGATGACTGTCTCCCACAGGCACGATGGCCAGCGGCGCCCTTCCCGCGGGCTTTGTGTAGGGACTGGCCTCTGAGAGGCGGCCAAGAATCGCTTTATCCGTCACCACCACAAACTCCCACTCCCTCTGGTTTACCGCCGTAGGCGCAGCCATGGCGGCGCCCAGCAAAAGCCTGATTTTTTCTTCCTCTACCGGCCTTTCCTGATATTTCCTAATACTTCTTCTGGTAAAAATGCTATTCATCCTTCTCCTCCTCCCACAATATCATCTCATCCCCTTCCCGGATCACCCCTCCGTGAAGGACTTTTGCGAATACACCCTCCCTTGGCATAATGCATTCTCCCATACGCTTATATATTTCACAGCCGCTGTGGCATTCCTTCCCGATCTGGGTCAGTTCCAGGAGCACATCGCCGCACCGCAGACGCGTACCCACAGGCAGGTTTTTAAAATCAAAGCCGCTGACGATCAGATTTTCCCCGAAGGCTCCCTCCCGCACCAAAGCGCCCTTTGCCTTGAAGGCTTCGATACTCTCATGGGAAAGCAGGCTGACCTGCCGGTGCCATTTTCCCGCATGGGCGTCTCCCACAATACCCCAGTCTTCCCGGAATACTGCCCGGTGCACATTCTGTTTCCCGGTTCCCTTTTTTTCGCTGATACAGACGGCTCTTACTCTGCACATGCTGTATGCCCTCCGGCGCAGTCCGATACCCGGCCTGTCAAAATATCCAGTCCGTGGCCCAGCTCGCTGATGATCGGCTCCAGACATTCCCTGACCGCTTTAGGACTCCCGGGAAGGTTGACAATAAGGGTCTGTTTCCGGATTCCCGCGGCGCTCCGGCTGAGCATAGCGCGTCTGGTAATCTGCAGGCTGCAGGCCCGCATGGCCTCCGGGATTCCCGGAACCATCCGCTCGGCCACCGCCTGCGTAGCCTCCGGCATACAGTCCCTGGGAGAAAGGCCGGTTCCCCCGCTGGTAAGAATCAGATCGGCCAGATTATCGTCCGCGATCCGGCACATCTCCGCCTCCAGCTTCTCTCTGTCATCCGGCAGGAGCACACTGGAAACCACGGTATAGCCGTTTTTCTCCGCAATGCGCCGGATTTCCGGCCCGCTTAAATCCTTTCGTTCTCCGCTGTATCCGCGGTCGCTGGCCACAATCACCGCCACTCTTCTGCTCATCTCTATCCTCCAATCTGCGACATCATCTTTTTTTCTCCGCATTCTACTTCCTTCGCGCCGAACTGGTGCTCCGCCGGTTTCCGGCGGATGGCCTCTTCCACCTCTCTGCGGATGATCTCCCGTCCGGCGCCGCCCTGCAGCAGCACTTTCAGATCCACTCCCGTCTCATACTGCAGACACGTTTTCAAAAATCCCCGGGCCGTGAGCCGCACCCTGCTGCAGGAACTGCAGAATTTATGGCTGACGGCGCTGATAAAGCCGATCTTTCCGCGGAAACCGCGGAAAGAATAATAGCGGGCCGGACCGCTCCCCAGCCGCTCCCGGAAGGGTATACCCTCTCCGAAACGCCGCGTCAGCTCTGACCGGATCTCCTTCTCCGGAACTGCGGAAAAATGTTTTCCCATCCCCAGGGGCATAAGCTCTATGTACCGCACATGCACCGGGTAGTCTCTGGCCAGTTCCGCCAGCTCCCATACATTCTGCCCCGGCAGGCCCAGGGGCACACAGTTAATCTTCAGACTTATCTCCGGATATTCCAGAGCCGCCAGAAACCCCTCCCAGGCTTTTTCAAAGGCATCCCTTCCCGTAATCTCCCGGTAAAGCTCCCGGTCCCGGGTATCCAGGCTCAGATTGATCCCGTCAATTCCCGCCTGCGCCAACGGCCGGATCTGTTCTTTCAGCCCCGTGCCGTTGGTGGTCAGCGTCACCTGCTCAATGCCCGCCGTATCTTTCAGGAACTTTACCAGCTCCGGAAGATCCCGGCGCGTCAGCGGCTCGCCCCCCGTCAGCCGGATTCTGCGGATGCCCAGTTCCCCGAAGACTTCCGCCAGTCTCCGGATCTCTTCACAGCTTAAGATCTCGGCCCCGGGAACTGTCTGGATTCCCGTTTCCGGCATACAGTATATACATCTGAGATTGCAGCGGTCCGTCACGGAGATCCGAATGTAATCAATCTTCCTTCCATACCCGTCAATCATACCGAAAATCTCCGCTTTTTCCTCCGGTCTTTGACAGAAGATGAATGCCTGTGATCTCCATCCGCTTATCCACTGCCTTGCACATATCGTAAATGGTCAGCAGCGCCGTGCTGACCGCGGTCAGCGCCTCCATCTCCACACCGGTTGCATCTTCCGCCTTCACAGTGGAGACAGCCCGGATCTCCATCCGCTCCTCGTCCGTCTCAAAATCCACGGCACATTTCCGGAGCCGGATTGGATGGCACAGCGGAATCAGTTCCCAGGTCCGCTTGGCCGCCATAATCCCGGCCACCCGCGCCACGCCCAGCACATCGCCCTTGGCCGCGGTTTTCTGCATGACTGCCCGAAGGATCTCCCTGTTTACCCGGATTACGCCCACGGCGGATGCTGTGCGGATGGTCGTTCCCTTTTCCGATACATCCACCATAACGGCATTGCCCTCCCGGTCAAAATGGTTCCACGTTCCGCTCATCTCTGCTGTCCCGCCTTTCTGTTTCTGCTGTATCTTTCACCGCTCTGCCGCGCCTCAGCCTGCGCCGAATCCGCAGGCCGGCCACCGGCAGCTGTCACAGCCAAGACACAGGCCTCCGTTTCCCAGCCGCGTAATGTCTCCCCGGGTGATCCGCACGCCGGCGGCAGCCCGGGGCAGCAGCAGGTCGAAAATAGTAGTTGCCGCGTACATGACACAGCCCGGCAGCCCCATGACCGGCGTCCCGTCCGGGAAATAGGCCAGACAGAACATGGCTCCCGGCAGCACCGGCGCTCCGTAGGAGACAATCTCCGCCCCGCTTTCCCGGATGGCCCCCGGCGTCTGGTCATCGGGATCCACGCTCATGCCCCCGGTGGCCAGGATCAGCTCACAGCCCTCCGCCTTCATCCGGCGGATGGCCTCCGCAATCTCCTGCTTTCCATCGCCGAGGGTCACATGGGCTTCCATCCGCATCCCGTACTGCGCAAGCTTCTTTTCCACCACCGGGGTGAAAGCATCCGCAATCCTTCCGGAATATACCTCGTTCCCCGTGGTGATAACCCCTGCCTTTTTCAGCCGGTAGGGGAGCAGTTCGCAGAGGGGCGCAGGCCCGGCCAGCCTTTTTGCCTGCTCCATCTTTTCCTTCTTTATGACAAGCGGTATTACGCGGGTGCCGATCAGCTTTTCCCCCTTTTTCACCGGGGTGTGGCTGCGGCGGGTGGCGATCATCACCTGGTCTATTTCATTGATTGCGTTGAGCCGCTCCACATCCACGCGGAACAGGCCGTCACAGGCCGCCTTCAGCTCGATCTTTCCCTCCTTCGGCCCGGAAGCTTCCATGTGGTCTCCCCTGCAGATCCGGCACAGGATCTCCGCCGCCTCGTCCTCGTGGTATACGGTATCATCCTTTTCCCACACGTAAAGCTGCTCCTTGCCCATGCTCAGCAGAACGGGAATATCCTCCTCCGCCACAATGTGCCCCTTCCGGAACCGGGGCCCCTTGGAAACCCCCGGAATGATCTGGGTCAGATCATGGCAGAGCACATGGCCCACCGCCTCCTCGGTACGTATCAGCCGCATAGTTTTTCCTCCTTCCTCTTATTCCGGATACAGCAGGAGCACATTTTCCGGGGCAATCCCCAGCCTCTCCGGCATCACGCCCGGCGCCGCATTTTTGGGAATCCGCCACCAGAGATCCGGCGAGCCCTCCTGCTGGCCTTCAAAACGGAATAAAATTCTCATCTCAAAGGGTTCCTCTCTCCTGGAGGAACAGATGACCGGAAAACTGTTTTCTCCCGTTTCCGGCCGGAAATAATGTGCTCTGAGCCCCACGGCGCAGACCTTTTCCCCCACGGGCCTGGCCGCCCGGAGCCGCACGCCCCACTCCGGAACCTCCACTTCATATTCTCCCGTTTTTCGGGCTGCGGCGATATTTTTGCATCCGGTCAGAGCCGCCCCCGCCCGTGTGCCTGGATCTGCGAAAATCTCCCCGGTGCCGTCCGTCTTCAGGATCCGTCCCTGGTGCATAATGGCCGTCCGTCCGCAGAGGTAATAGATCTCATCCCGGCTGTGGCTGACAAGGAGCACATCCCGGCCAAATCTCCCCAGGATCTCCTTCACCTGTATCTGAAGCTGCTCCCTCAGATAGGCATCCAGCGCGCTGAAGGGCTCATCCAGCAGCAGCAGCTTCGGGCCGCTCACCAGCATCCGCGCCAGGGCCGTCCTCTGCTGCTGCCCTCCGCTCAGCTGATGCGGATACAGCTTTCTCTGGCCGGACAGATTCATCCATTCCAGCATCTCTTCCATCTTTTCCAGGCGCCGGCGCCTGTCCTTCTCCCGGCGCAGTCCGCAGAGAATATTTTTTTCCACCGTCATATTTGGAAACAGCGCGTAATTTTGAAACAGATAACCCACTTCCCGCTGCTGAGGTTTCAGACAGATCCTCTTTTCACTGTCATAGAGAACTTTTCCGTCCAGAACAATCCTTCCCGCATCCGGCTTCACAATCCCGGCCACTACTTTCAGGGTCAGGCTTTTTCCGCAGCCGGAGGCGCCCAGAATTCCCGTAATTCCCCCCGGATGCTCCAGATCCACGGACAGCTGAAAATCCCCCAGCCGTTTTCGGATGTGTACAGACAGACTCATGACCCGCCTGCCCTTCTGGTCCTGTGCTCCAGCATGTTGACCGCCAGAAGAATCACAGCGGAGATGGCCAGATTAATCATCACCCACTGAAAGGCTTCCGCCTCCTGGTTGGTCCTCCAGAGCTGATAGACCGTGGTGGAAATGGTCGCCGTCCTTCTGGGAATATACCCGATCAGCATGCTGGTGGCCCCATATTCCCCCAGCGCCCTGGCGAAGGCAAGCACTGTCCCGGCCAGTATCCCCTGCCGGCAGGCCGGCATCCGGATCCTCCAGAAAATATAGGTGTTGGAAAGGCCCAGTGTCTGACCAGAGTAAGCCAGGGTACTGTCAAAGCTCTCGAAAGCCCCTCTGGCTGTCCGGTACATCAGCGGAAAGGCCACCACCGCCGAGGCCACGATGCCGCCATACCAGGTCATGGCAAACTGAATGCCGAACTGCGCCAGAAATTTTCCCAGGGGCCGCTGGAGCCCCAGCAGCACCAGCAGAAAATAGCCGCAGACCGTGGGCGGCAGCACCATGGGCAGGGTAAAAACCACATCCAGAACCCCTTTTACAGCTCTGGGGAGCTTTGCCCCATAGTAAGCGGCAAAGATCCCCAGAAAGAAAACGATCGTACAGCTGATGGCCGCAATCCGCAGAGAGTTCCACAAAGGGTACCAGTCCATTATGCCCCCTGCTCCACTCTTGAGAACCCGGCTTTTTCAAAAATCTCCATACAGGCATCTGTCTGCAGAAAATCCAGGAATGCCTGGGCTTCCTCCGGATGACTGCTGTTTTTCATCACCGCAGCCGGATAAATGACCTGCCCGCACATTTCTTCCGTGGCCTCGTCCGTGACCGTCAGTCCCGCGGAATACGCATCCGTACAGTAGATCACTCCGCAGTTTACAGCTCCCTCGGAAATCTGGGTGGTTACTTCCTTCACATTGCTTCCGTAAGAAATCAGGCCCCTCTCGTCCAGCTCCTTTTCATCCAGCCCGTAATATTCCAGAATCTTCTGGGTATACTGTCCCACCGGCACATCACTGTTTCCCATACCAAGCAGGATCGTCCCTTCCTTCAGCTTTTCAGCCATGTCGTCAAAGCTTTCCACCGGAATCTTGCTGTCCTCCATGGCACAGAGAACCACTTTATTTTCGAGAATATCTGTGCGGCTGCCTTCCAGCACCAGATCCAGATTTTCCGTATTTACAGAAGGATCCGCGGAAGCGTCCATCTGATCCATCTGGGTCTGTCCCGCCGAGAGAAAGAGGTCGCAGTCAGCCCCCTCCTGGATCTGAGTCTTCAGTGTTCCGGAAGAATCAAAATTGAAGATCAGTTTTACATCCGGCTCCTCCTTCTCATAAAGGGTGCTGATCTCGTTCAGTGTCTCCGTCAGGGAGGCGGCGGCGAATACCGTCAGCTCCAGCTTCTCCCCCTCCTCCGTCTCTCCGGCTCCGGAGGCTGCATCCGAGGAAGAACTGTCTGCAGGAGAAGAGCTCCTGCTTTCCCCTCCCTGGCTGCAGGCAGCCAGGCCCAGGGCCATGACTCCGGCCAGCACTGCGGCAAATACTTTTCTTTTCATATTTTTTACCATTCCTTTCCCGGTTCCGATCTCCCTGCGGCCGCCGTTTCCGCCTTCCGCAGGATGAACTGCAAATTATATTATTTTCATCTGCATATTTGAAAGAATCAGCATAATTATAGCAATTTCACTATTGTTTTACAAGCAATTTCAGGTAGCGCACAATTTCACAGGAGTACACCGCCATCTGACAGATTCGCTCATCCTTCAGATCCAGGTGCACAATATCCTCTATTTTCAGCAGCCGGTATCCCAGCGTGCTTTTGTGGATTTTCAGACGGCGGGCTGCGTCAGCTGTTCTTCCAGAAGCGGAAGGATTTTCTGTTCCTCGGAAGTCTTCTGAAAAATCAGCACCAGCCGCCTCTCCAGAAAAATCCGGATACACTTTCCCACAATTTTTTCAGCCAGATTGCCCATGTATTCTTCCAGCTCCGCTACCTGCGCCTCCTTCTGCGGTTCCAGAACCAGAAGATAAAGCCCCTCCTCCTCTCTGTGGGGATACCGGCTCAGCGCTTTTCCAATGGCATCCGCCGACTGTATCCGCCCGTCCAGCACATCCCGCAGGTACTGCTGTTCTCTGGCAAGAAGGGCGGAATATCTCCGCTTCTCTCCTTCCATGCGGCCGGCCAGGAGAGGAAGGATCTGCTGCAGGATATCCGCATCCTCCGGCTCCACCGGCCGGCGAATCCCGAAGACGGAGATGCTTCCCAGCTGCTTTCCGTTCTGCACGATATTTCCGGTCATGTAAGGGGCAAACTCTTTTCCCTGCAGCAGCACCGGCCGTTCCATTTTATTGAGCTTCTCCATCTCCCGGCTCTCTCTCAGCAGCTTCAGAAGCTCTGCGCTCACGTACTTCTGCTCATAAGCCTCCGTCCAGAACCGGTTGGGGCTTTTCTTTTCCATGAGGCTTTTGCTCTGCCCCAAAAGGCGCAGATCCCTGCCGAAAAGGCCCGCCGGATTTTCCATGAGCTCTTCACAGCAGTTCAGAATCTCCCCGAGACTTTCCCCCTTCAGAAGACAGTCAGTCAGATTCTGATACAGCTGACCGTAGTATTCAAAAATTTCCTGCACCCGGTTCATCCAGTATTCTCTGGAATGTTCGCTGGAGACCACCAGAACAGACGCGTCCGGCGAAAACCTTCCGGTTTTCTCACGGATCCCGGAAAGTGCCGCCCAGGAAGCGGTACAGATCAGATTCGGGGGCAGCAGGATTTTTTCCCGCACGCATTTCACAAAGGAATTGGCGGAAATAAGATAAATGCATTTTCTGCTGCATTTTCTGCCCTCCTCCCAGAAGCGGATCTGCCCGCACAGAATGGCCGGACTTCCGCCGCGCATATAGAGAACCTCCTTTTCCGGCAGCTGTTTTTGTATAAACCGCAACGATAATTTCACTGGCCGCGCCTCCTGTACTTCCGTTGTTTCTGCTTCCTCTATTATGGCACGCCCCTGGATATTTTACAAGAAAATGCCGGCTGCAGGATTTCTCCGCGCCGGCATAAATGTTTTTCTGTAATTCTGTTTACGTTCCGTCAGTTGCTGATGCACACGCCTCCGTCGATAACCAGATTCGTTCCCGTGACGAAGGAAGATTCATCGGAGCCCAGGTATACGGCGCCGTAGGCGATATCCTCCGGTTCTCCCAGACGGCCCAGCATACAGGTGGAATCAATCATCGCCTTCCTATCCTCCGGATTGTTTTTGATGTTGTCCGGAGTCATGCCCGTATTAATGGGGCCGGGAAGAATACAGTTTACACGGATTCCTTTTCTCGCGAATTCTTTTGCCACATTTCTGGAGATGTTGGTTACCGCTGCCTTCATAGCACCGTAAAAATAGGAATTCAGTTCCGGCCAGATAGAAGAAATGGACGCCACATTAATAATATTTCCCTTCCCGGCCTTTTCCATCTCCGGGATAAAAGCCTGCATCGTCCAGACATAGGCCCGGTAGTTGGTTTCCATGATCAGGTTGAAATCATCATCATTCTGCTCCAGGAAAGGCTTATGTACCAGGACGCCGGCTGCGTTAAAGAGAATGTCTACCCGGTCAAAGGCTTTGTACGCTTCTTCCTTCAGTCTCTGCACATCCTCCTTTTTCCTCAGGTCACAGGCAACAAAGATCCCTTCACCCCCAGCTTCCCGGATCCTGTTTACCAGCTCATCACCCTTGGCCTGATTTCTTCCGGCCATGACAACTTTTGCGCCTTCTTTCACGTACATGAGCGCAACAGCTTCTCCGATGCCGGATGTAGCCCCTGTGATTACAGCAATCTTATTCTCCAGTCTTCCCATAACGATTACACCTCCCATATATGATTTTTCTGCATTTCTGCTGCTTTTATCTTATCACCCCCGGAGTCCCCTGGCATCCGCCTGGCAGGCGGATTTTTCTCCTTCTTTTTTCCTTCTCCCGTCCTGAATATTCTTTCTCCCGGACCCGCAGGAGAGGGCGTTCCCGCCGGCAGCGGAAGCGCCCTCTCGATCCTGTATTTAAAATTTAACTTTCACCTGTCCGCGGCATTTCAGAAATTCTTCAAAAATCGGCGCCATTCCCTGCATATATTCTGCGGGATCCAGCGTGCTGGTCAGCCTGAATCCAAAGAAAATATAACCTCTGTGGGATCCGTAAGTATCCAGACATCTGTGCACCTCGGCCCGCATCTCTTCTGCGGAGGCGTCCGGCTGACCCGGGCGCCCATTCGTATCGTACCCTCCGATCAGACAGATCTTGTCTCCATATTTTTCCAGAATCCCCACAATATCGTTGGCCGGCTGCACAGAAGTCCAGGCAGCTGCCCCTGTTTCAATATAATCTTCAATCAGGGCGTCCGCTTTTCCGCAGGTATGCTGCACCGGAATCATGCCGAAACTCTTTGCCGCCTCATTCATGCGTGTATGCAGAGGTTTAATCAGCCTGCGGTATGTATCCGGAGACATGAAGGTACACTGCTGGGTAGCTATATCATCATAATTTGTAAAAATATCCGCATGATAATACTTCCGCACATTTTCCATGACATCAATTTTATAATCCACCACAGCGCTCATAAAATCATAGCAGGCCTCAGGCTCCATGGCCATGGCTATCAGTGCCTCCTCAAATCCCATCATGGCGGCCAGACGTTCAAAGGGTCCGTTTCCGCTTCCGAAATCCACGGCCTGAACTGCGGGATCTCCCATGGATAATTCTCTTTTAGATGCTTCTTCCCAGTCAAAATGGGCCAGATCCGGAAATTTCACCAGCTTTTTCCAGTCCACAATGCTTTCTGAGTCCAGCAGAAACTCTCCCGGAGCCGGGATCGCCGCTCCTGCGCCTGTAGCCGGAGCTACCCAGCGTACGCCAAATCCGTCATATCCGCCCCCATCCGGTCCTTTTTCAAAAGCAGGACCGTTCAGTGCTCCAAAGCCTGCCGAAATGGTATCCGTAGTGAAGCTCGGCACGTATTCATACCGTTCATGTCTCAGAGCCGCCAGATAATTCTCCTTTTGTGTCATCCCCATAGTTCATCCTCCTTTTATACACTTTATAGAATCTGCGATTCACTAACGCAAGTATACAGCAGGACATTATGGAGGTAAATTCATCATTTTCATTGACTTTTTTTGTATTTCTTATACACTATGTATAAATCCAACAGAAAAGGAGCTTTTGTATGCGTCTTCCTGTCTCTTATCTTCTGGACCGCCTGTCCCCCTATCTGGATGACCCGTTAACATTCAGTGCCGACGAGGATTTTCCTGTGGACCCGCCCCTGTTTTATTCCGGCGAAAGGACTTTGCCCCGCCATGGGCTGTATCTGGCCAGATCCGAACAGCTCTCCAAAAAACCTCTGCTGGAGCTGGGCTCTTTTCTGCTTTACAGCGGTCCCAGTCTCTCCCTGGCCCCGCAGAATTTCTTTCACCTGAAGGACGGAATCACCCTTACGGAAATCAGCAATGAGCTGCAGAAGCTTTTCCTGGCCGCTTCCCGGCTGGAAGTTTCCCTGAATCAGGCTGCCTATGAAAATGCCGGACCGGACCGGATTCTCTCTCTGGCCGGTGAATTTCTGCAGAAACCGCTGCTCCTGATGACTCCAGAATTTCATATTATGTCCAGATATATACCGCCGCAGATAACGCTTTCGCCGGAAGATCTTCCCGTCTTTCCGGGGGCTCTGAGCCCGCAGATTGTCAATTCACTGAAAAATGATGAATACTACAAGGCCGTAGAAACCTATACCGAGCCCTTTCTCTACGCGCCCAGTACCCAGGCTGATCTGTTCTGCTGCATTAATCTTCTGTACGACGGCATCTTTATAGGAAGGGTAATTTTGATGGAAGGCACAGCTCCGGTCCGGCCCTGGCATAATTACTTTTTAAAACTGACCCGCCACTTTCTGCTTCCCGGATATATCAAAATCTGGAAGCGCCTTGAAAAGCAGACAGACCGCAGCGCCTTTGCGGCAGGACTTTTCGAGGGCATCCACACCGACGCGGCTAGCCTGCGCATGTTTCTGCAGGATTTGTCCTGGACAAACGAGGGGCCCTATCTCTGCGTCTCTATCGAACCCAGCGAAGCAGATATTGATAACCATACACAGACATATTTTTCCCGGGAAATCGAGTCTCTCATCCCCAGTACTGTCTGCGCTCCTGTAAAAAACCGCATCGGCCTCCTCTGCTTCATCGGTGATGACGCATCGAAACGAGAGTCCTTCGAGCAGACCCTTCTGTACCAGGTACGGGAATCTAATTTCCGCATCGGTATATCCCGGGAATTCTCCGGAATTACCAACTCTGTCTTCGCATACCGTCAGGCAGACCTGGCGCTGGATTACGGCATGGCAGAGGATCCCACCCTGTGGACCCATACCTTCGACCGGGCTGTCCTCCCGTATCTGCTGCGGGCCTGCTGCAGGGAACTTCCCGCGGAATACGTCTGCCATCCGGCTATTCTCACCCTGCGGAAAACGGATGCGGAAAAACATTCCGACTATGAACAGACCCTGCGGATGTATCTGGAATGCGGCCAGAATACTGCTCTGAGCGCCAAGAGGCTTTTTATCCACCGCGGCACCATGATCTACCGTCTGGAGCATATCAGCCTCCTCACCGGCATTGATCTGGATTCCGCCCGGGAACGCATGTATCTGATGCTGTCTTTTGCCCTCCTGGATCTGGAAAATCACGAAGGTCTTGATTCTCCCTCTGCTTCCCGCTATTATGAATAAAAAAACTTAGGAGGACACTGCCATGAGCAGCCTGTACGATAATGATTCTTTCTTCCGCGCCTATGCGCAGATGGACCGCAGCCGGGGCGGCCTTTCCGCTTCCGGTGAATGGCACCAGCTGAAACCCCTCTTTCCGGATCTGCAGGGCAGGCGCGTCCTGGATCTGGGCTGCGGCTACGGCTGGCACTGCAGGTACGCGGCTGAACAGGGCGCCGCTGCGGTTCTGGGCATCGACCTCAGCGAAAAAATGATCCGGGAAGCCCGCCGAAGGAACCCGTCCCCGGCCATTACCTACCGGGTCTGCGGCATGGACGCCTATGAATATCCGGCGGAAGCCTTTGACCTGGTTATCTCCAATCTGGCTCTCCATTACGTGGAAGATCTGGAAGCCGTATACAAACGGGTCCGCAGGACGCTGAAGCCTTCCGGCATTTTCCTGTTCAACATTGAACATCCCGTTTTCACAGCCGGCATCCGGGAGGACTGGATCTATGACGGGGGAACTCCCCTCTGCTGGCCCGTGGATAATTATTTTTATCCCGGAGAGCGCCAGGTGCGTTTTCTGGATCATACCGTAAAAAAATATCACCACACGCTGACCCAGATTCTCATGGGGCTTCTGCAAAATGGCTTTCGTCTGGAAGCCGTGGAGGAGGCTCAGCCGTCTCCGGAGATGCTGGCGCTCCCCGGCATGCGGGATGAAATGCGCCGGCCCATGATGCTTCTTGTAAAGGCAGTAAAGACAGAAAGGGAATAAAAGAATGGAATTATACAGACAGATTGCGGCCTGCAGCCCCGGCTGCAAAAATCAGATCCTGACCGTCCTGGAGGGGGAAAATTTCGGAGAAAAGGCTCTCTTTACAGACGGGACCCTGCGGTGGGAATCCAGAACAGGCGGCTTTTTTTCCGGGATTGCCGCTGATGTAACTGGTCTGGAAGATACAGGCGTCTTTTTCCTGTCGGGAATCCGGGTTTTCTGTGAATTTACCGCCCGGGAACAGAAGCTGGTAATCTGCGGCGGCGGCCACGTATCCATCCCGGTCATCCGCATGGCCCGCATGATCGGATGCTCTGTAACTGTACTGGAAGACCGGCCTTCCTTCGCCGCCAACGCAGAACGCGCCGGAGCGGACCGGGTGATCTGCCGCTCCTTTGAGGAGGGACTGGCCGAAATCCCGGGGGATCCGGATACTTTCTTCGTAATCGTTACCCGGGGACACCAGCACGATCAGACCTGCCTGCGGCTGATCGCGGAAAAAGAACATGCCTATATCGGCATGATGGGAAGCCGGAGCCGGACAGCAGGGATAAAGGAAGCCCTGCGGAAATCCGGCACGGATCCGGCCGTCCTGGAGAAGGTACACACCCCCATCGGCCTTCCCATCGGCGCGGAAACGCCGGAGGAGATCGGGATTTCCATCCTGGCAGAGATTATTCAGGTTAAAAATAAAAGCCGCAGAAGAGGCGGGTTTACAAAGGAAATCCTCCGGGCCCTTCTGGAGGATGCGAATGACGGAACGAAAAAAATCCTGGCCACCATTGTGGCCAGGAAAGGCTCCGCTCCCAGAGAGACAGGGACAAAAATGCTGATTTACTCCGACGGGCGCTTTGCCGGCACCATCGGCGGCGGCAGACTGGAGGCCGATATTCTCCAGGAAGCCCTCCGCCTGGCAGAGTACGGCAAAGCTTCCCCTCTCCTCCGCCGCTTTGACATGAGCAGCAGCGATGCCGGCGAAGACGGCATGGTCTGCGGCGGCACCGTGGAGGTACTGCTGGAACCGCTGCTCTAGCTGTGGACCTCCAGCCACTCTGACAGCCGGGCAAGACTGTCCCGGCTGCCGGAGACCAGAAGCACATCCTTTTTCTGGAATACGTAGTCCGGCTTCACATGTTCCAGTACTTCCCCGCTGTTTTCCACCGCAATAATATTCAGACCGAATCTGCCCCGCAGATCCATATCCACCACAGACTTCCCGATCAGCTTTTCCGGAATCTGAAGCTTGGAAATATTGATCTTTTCGCTGAGCTGGATGTAGTCCAGAACTCTGGCGGTCTCCAGACTGTTGGCCAGACGGATGGCCATATCCCTCTCCGGGTATACTACCTCCGCGCCCAGCTTCTCCAGGATTTCCCCGTGCTCCGCGCTGGTGGCCTTGGCTACCACCTTGGGCACGCCCAAACTTACCAGATGCAGGGTAGTAAGAATCGAAGTCTCAATGTGCTCCCCGATACACACCACCGCCACATCGCAGTTCTGAATTCCTGTTTCCGCCAGTGATTTTTTATCCAGACTTTTGATCACCAGCGCGTTTTCCGTCACCTCCCGCATCTCACGTACTTTCTCCTCATCGCTGTCCAGGATCAGCAGATCCGCATCCGCCCGGGAGAGTTCCGTGGCCAGGGCATATCCGAATCTTCCCAGGCCCACAATTCCATAAGACATTTTCGTATTCTTCCGATTGTGAAATACGCTCATTTCTTTCCTCCTTTATCCGATTGCGATATTTCCTTCCGGATAGCTGGTGCGTTCTCCTCTGGAAAAATGCCAGATGGATGCTATGGTCAGCGGTCCCAGCCGTCCGATATACATAATCAGTATAGACAGAATTTTGCTCCCGTCCGTAAGGTTCGGCGTAATGCCGGTGGACAGTCCTACCGTGCCGAAGGCACTGGTCACTTCAAAAAGAATATCCACCAGGGACAGATCCGGCTCCAGCACAGACATAATATACGTGCCTGTAACCACTACCCCCAGGGCCAGCAGGGTAATGACCGCTGCCTTGCGGAAGGCGTTGGCCGGCAGGCTGTAGTGGAATGCTTTCTCTGATTTATTGGTGGCCATGGCCTTAATACTCTGGATCAGCACGAAGAAAGTGCTGGTCTTGATACCGCCTCCTGTGGATCCCGGCGATGCCCCGATAAACATCAGCACGATCAGGATCAAAAGGCCGGAAGTTGTAAAACTTCCCAGGGGATACGTGGAAAATCCCGCTGTTCTGGCCGAAACGCTGTGGAAAAAGGCGCCCATCCAGGTAACATCCTCCGTTGCCTTGATCAGCAGCGTTCCCGCCGCAATCAGGACGATGCTTACGGAAATGACAATTTTCGCGTGCATGGACAGCTTCCGCCACCGGAACTTCTTCATCCACAGCTCCCGGATTACCAGAAATCCGATGCCTCCGAATATGATCAGGCCGCAGGTAACCAGGTTCAGCATGACATTGCTCTGATAGGGAATCATATTCTGGAAATCTCCCAGAATATCAAAGCCCGAGTTGTTGAAAGCAGCCACAGAATGAAACAGGCTGATGCCCGCCGCCTTCAGGGGCGGATAATCCTTTACAAAAACCGTGAAGCTCAAAAGGGCTCCGGCCAGCTCGAAAATAATGGTCGTGATAAAAATACTTTTTACAAAGCGCACAATCCCCTGGCGAGAATCCAGGTTCATGGCCTCCTGCACCAGCACGCGGCCTTTGAAATTCAGCCTCTTGCGCATGGCGATGATAATCCCTGTTCCCATGGCTGTAACGCCAAGACCTCCGATCTGGATCAGCATTCCCAGGAAAAACTGCCCCAGGGGCGTGAAGGTGTTGCCCGCGTCCACCGCGATCAGGCCCGTTACACACACAGCGCTGGTGGAGGTATATAGCGAGTCTATATAGCGCAGCGTCACTCCCTCCTGCACGCTGCAGGGAAGGATCAGAAGAATGGATCCAATAAAGATCACAAGGGCAAAGCCCAGCGCGATGATCCTTGCGGGGGACTGCCGCTTAAGATATTTCAGCATGATCATTTACCTCTTCATTTTTTCTATAAAATCCGTATTTATTCCGGAAAGGGATGTTTTATTCTTCGTCGGACAGCATCCGGTAGCCCACGCCCAGTTCGTTGGCAATATATTTTCTGTCCCCGGGCCGTGTGCCCAGTTTTTTCCGGATATTGGCCATATTTACCTGCAGCTTCTTGATGCTGCCGGAATCGGCGCTCCCCCAGATGCCGCAGATAATCTGGGAATAAGTGAGTACCTTTCCGGCCTGTTCGGCCAGCAGCGTTACAATATTGTACTCTGTCTGCGTAAGGCTGACTTCCCTTCCGCCCACAGTCAACAGGCGGCGGTCATAATCAATGATCAGATCACTGACCCGGAAAGTACCGCCGGGCACTGCCCCCATCTCGGAGCTGTGACGGCTGTTCCGAAGCGCGGCCCGCACTCTGGCCAGAAGCTCCGCCGTTCCGAAGGGTTTCGTGACATAATCATTTGCTCCCAGATCCAGAGCCGAAACCTTATCCTGCTCCGCCGTCCTGGCGGAAAGCACAAGGATCGGCGTGGCCGTGGTTTTTCTGGCATAACGGATAAATTCCAGGCCGTCCGCATCGGGCAGCCCCAGATCCAGAATGATCAGATCCGGACAGTGGGAAGAAAACATCAGCTCCCCCTGGCTGCAGGTAGCGGCCGTAAAGACCTGATAACCGCCGGCCTCCAGGCTGGTCTCCACAAAACTGCGTATGTTCGCCTCATCCTCCACCACGAGGATTTTATATTTATTGCTGCTCATCGTCCGCAACCTCCCTCTCCAGCCAAAAACGGAATACAGCTCCGCCGCCTTCCCGGTTTCCGGCCCGGATGGTTCCTCCGTGGGCGCGGATTATGGCAGCGCACACGGACAGTCCAATACCCATATTACTTTTTCTGCCGTCCGGCGGCATATCCTTCTTTGTACAGAATCCGGTAAAAATCCGGTCCAGCTTCTCTCTGGGTATCCCGCAGCCGTTATCCTCCACTTCAAAGACTGCCTGGGAGCCCTGAATTTCCACCCGGAGTACGAGCCTTGTCATGCCTTCCGCGTGGAATACCGCATTTTCCAGAATATTAATCAGCACCTGTTCAATCAGAACCGGATCCATGGGAATACTGATAAATTCTTCCGGAATTTCCACCCGCACCTCCTGGCTGGGATACATTTTCTTAAAACGCACTATAACGGTGTCGATCAGTTCCTCCAGCACCGTGGGCGTCTTGATTACCTCCACCCGCTGGCTGTCAATGCGTGTAACCGACAGAAGATTCTCCACCATGCGGATCAGCCACTGGGAATCTTCGCGGATTTCCCGCAATAGCTTCAGCTGCTTCTTATCTCCCAGTCTCCCGTAATTCTCAATCAGCGTGGAACAGGAACCGTAGATGGAGGTCAGCGGCGTGCGCAGATCGTGAGAAACCGCCCGCAGCAGGTTCGCGCGCATTTTTTCCCGCTCACTCTCCGCCCGTATCTTTTCCTGCCGCTTGATTTTGGTGGTCAGCATGCCTGTCAGCACCGCCACCAGCAGCATGACCGCAGCAGAAATCACATTTTCCGGCACGGAAAAATTAAATTCAAAATACGGAAAGGTGAAGGCAAAATTTACGGCCAGCACTCCGGCAAAGGATGCCAGAATCCCCCACAGATAACCCTGGGTAAGAAGCGCCGCCAGAAATACCGCCAGAACAAAAATCATCGGTATCAGTGCCCGCATCTGGAAGGTCTTCTGAAAAACCAAGCTGATCAGAAACGCCGCCGCCAGCACAAATACCGTTAAACCTGTGCTTTTTATGAAATTTTTCATAGTTCTTCTGTACTGTTCTACAGTCCTCCTATATTTATAGCACGAAACCGGTAAAGAAACAGTAAAGAAAATTTCTTTTCCAGTACGATCTATGTTATCATAGAATTGTATGGCTGTCTATGTACAGTACGCATATAAAAAAGAAGGAGCATTGCCCCTTCCCAATAGAAGACGTTCCGGGTCTTGCGGATTCATCCCGGCTTTCAGCCCCAGTAGATTCCGGCATTCTCCAGCAGACAATAGAGAATGCCGAGGATCCAGCTGGTAAAAATTCCGTACAGGATCACGGGGCCCGCAATGGTAAAGATTTTAGCTCCCACCCCGAATACCTGCCCTTCTTTTTTATATTCAATGGCGGGCGCGGCCACCGAATTCGCGAAACCGGTAATCGGAACCAGAGCGCCGGCTCCGCCGAAGGTCACCAGTTTCTGATACAGATTCAGGCCTGTCAGCAGCGCACTCAAAAAAATCAGGCACAGAGAGCACCATGCCGCCGCGTCCTTTTCCGGGAGTCCCCGGTGCGCGCAGTAATTCAGAATAAACTGGCCCAGCACACAGATCAGGCCGCCCACCACAAAAGCCCGGACCATATGGAGCGGGAGATTGTGCCTGGGCGTCACCTGCTCCACATACTGCTCATACTCTTTCTTTGTCTCTTCCTCTTTTTTGATACATTCCATTTCTAATACCATCCTTTATAAAAATACAGAAGCGACCCCAGAATCTTTCCGGCCGCCATGGCCAGAATCATCCAGGGGAAGCTGTGGTGCAGCTTCAGTCTTCTGGATAAAATGGCAAAGACATCCACCACCTCACCCAGGGCGATCACCCAGCTTCCCAGAAAAATCCCGAAAAAAATACCGCAGACGGCAAGCCCCGGAGAGCCCGCCGGAATTCTCACCTCCCACAGTACGGCGAGATTCCCCAGAAAAATCCCCAGCATGGCGCAGTCCTCATACCACAGAACCCGCTCCGGTGTCCGCGTAACTCCCGCGTATCGTGAAAGAATTCCCAGGCCTGTAATCAGCGCCGCCGCCCCGCTTGCCACCACCAGACCGCCGCCCAGACCGATCACTCCCAGTGCCAGCTGCTCAGCCATCGGGTTCTGTCTCCTTTCTTCTTTCCTTTTCCAGCATCGTATCGTCTACATCCACGCCGTACAGATGCATCTGTACCTCCAGAGGCGTAGGGTCGTCCGTGATCTTCAGCCTGCCGAAATGATTAAAAAACAGCACCACACCCAGGCCAATGCCGATGGAATAGGTAATCTCCAGAATAGAAAAGCCGCCGGAGACCTGCCCCGTAAACATCTCGTAAAGATTGCCAAAAAGAGTGTGGATGTCCACATCTGTATTGAACGTCATAATCGAGAAGGCCGTTCCAAAGAACGTGATCAGGCTCACCAGAATTGTTTTCAAGAGAAGGACCGCTGTATTTTTTCCTCCCGGTTTTTCGTAGGAGATCACGAATTCCGGTTCTCCCAGATGGTTTACCTCCACATTTTCTTCTTCTTTTTCCACGGCCTTTACCAGGTCAATGGCTGACATGGCGTAGCGCCCGTATTTTCCCTTCGGCAGAACCGCCACGGTGCGCGCCTGATTCCTGGCCAGCACTGTTTTATCGGAGCAGCTCAGGCGTGCAATTTTCCCCAGAAGGATTTTTTCTCCGGTCACTTTTACATTTTTCTCGATCTGCATATACAGGGTTTTGCTCATGCTCTCATCCCTTTGCGGTTTTGTCTTTAGTATGGCCGGAATCTTCCGGTCTATGCACACGGAAATTACCGGCCCGCCGCCTGTCGCTTCAGTTTCTGCAGAATTTTCTTTTCCAGCCGCGATACCTGCACCTGGGAGATCCCCATTTTCCCGGCAATCACGGCCTGTGTTTCTTCCTGAAAATAGCGCAGATACAGAAGCTGCCTCTCCTGGGCCGGCAGCGTCTCCAGAAGTTCCTCCAGCAGAAGCCGGTTCAGCAGCTCCTCTCCCTCATCCCGCTTTTCCTGCACCTTGTCCATCAGCGAAATATCGTTTCCCTCTCCCTGATAAATGGTCTTCTGCAGCGACTCGATCTCGGCGCCGGACTCCAGAGCCAGGGCCAGTTCTTCCGGAGATACGGACAGCTCCTCTGCTATCTCCGGAAGAACCGGTTCTCTCCCCAGGCGCCGCTCCAGCGCTTCCCTTGCCGCGTATCCTTTTGCCGCCAGTTCCTTCAGCGTGCGGCTGACCTTTAAGAGACCGTCATCCCGGAGAAAACGCTTGATCTCCCCGGAAATCATGGGTACCGCATAGGTGGAAAACTGTACATCAAAACTCATGTCAAATTTGTCAATAGCTTTAAGCAGGCCGATGCTTCCGATCTGGAACAGATCCTCCGCCTCAGCTCCCCGGTTCAGAAATCTTTTTACAATACTCCAGACCAGCCCCGTATTTTTTTCCACCAGTGCGTCTCTGGCGGCTTTATCCCCCTGGTGCGCTCTCTCCAGCAGAATCCGCACATCCTCCATGGCAGTCCCTCATGCAAAGGGACTGGCGCCGCTGCCGATCCGCTTTCTCATATGCACTTCCGTTCCTTCCCCCGGCTGGGAGGCCACGGCAATTTCATCCATAAAGGCCTCCATGAAAGCAAAACCCATTCCGGACCGTTCCAGATCCGGTCTCGTTGTGTACAGCGGCTCCATGGCCTTCCGGATGTCTTCGATTCCCTTTCCGTGGTCGATCACGGTCACGTACAGATCCGGTCCCGCAATCTTGCACTCGATCCGTATTTTATGTATCTGATTTTCATAGGCGTGGATAATGGCGTTGGTAACGGCCTCGGAAATGGCTGTTTTAATGTCCGCCACCTCTTCCAGGGTAGGATTCATCTGCGTACAGAACGCAGCCACCGCCACTCTGGCAAAGCTTTCATTGCAGGCGCGGCTGTCAAATTCAATCATCATTTCATTGGTGCTGTCCATCTTTTATACCCCCTTTTCATTTCTGCCGGCAGAATCCTTCTCAATCTGGATTACTTTGTGTATGCCGGATATCCGCAGGATTCTTCCCACCTGCCCTCCCACATGAACGGCCTTTACTGTCCCTCCCAGCAGATGGATGTTCCGGTACCTTCCCATGATCATGCCGATGCCCGAGCTGTCCATAAAACCGGTCCGGCTGAAATCAAAGACAATCTGGCGGATCTGGTTTCGAATCAGCAGTCTGTCAGACTCCAGACGGATTTCCTCCGCGCTGCAGTGATCCAGTTCCTCAGGTACCCGGATAGTCAGTGTGTTTCCTTTTACTTCCATTGTTTCACTCATGTCCGCTCCTCCTTTTTGTTCCTGCCGCGGCAGTTTTTCCGTTAACGCAGACAGGGGATGCGCGAATCCGCGCATCCCCTGTTCCGAGGTTTCTCCTGTGTATTTTCTTACTGTGTACTTCCCTGCTGTATCTGGTCAATATAATTCTGGGCTACCGATGCCTCACGGCTGTCAGGGAACCGGCTGATAATATCCTGGAACACCGCGATGGCATTGTCGTTGTCCCCGTTCAGGCGGTAGGCATTAGCCAGCGAACTGAGGACAGCGTAATCATCGGGGTTGATCTCCCGTGCCTGGCTCAGATTCTGGATGGCCGTGTCATAATCCCCACTATTCATGGCATCCATCCCGGCATTGGACAGCTGCTCAAACATAAGTCCCTGCACATCCGCATAAATGCTGTCATAGACGCTCTTTGCTTCGTCAGAAAGGGTGGACTCTTCAATATTTCCAAGGGCGGAGGCCGCCTCCGTATAATTTCCGCTCTGATACGCATTGTAGGCCTGCAGCAGATACTCGTAGGATTCAGAGGTCTGCCCCGACTGCTGCATCTGCTGTTCGGCCGTCTCTGCACGGCTGGTTGCCGCCTCCAGCTGTTCCGTCAGGCTGGAAATCTGCGTCTCCTGACCGGCCATGGTATTGCTGTACTCCACAATCTTTTCGTCCGCCTCACGGTTGACATTCTGCCTCACCGACGGAACCAGCAGAAACCAGGTTACAAGAATTCCCACCACAATACCGGTGATGATGTTGGCGAAATTGGTAAATACCGAGGTCTCCCGAAAAGAGGCCGGCTGAATCACCACATCCCCCTCGGGCACATAGATCTTTTCCTTTTCCGGCTCCTGCTTCCAGTGTCTCCGCCGGCGGTCCTCCAGACTTGTGATCATTCCCGTCTGTTCATCCACTTCCTTCAGAAAGCGCAGAGTTGTGGAATTGGTTCTGTCTATTTTCGCTGCCTTTTTCAGGATTTTCCTTGCCTTTTCATACTCTTCCTGCTTGATATAGATCAAGGCCAGAAGATGATATGCCTTAATCAGCTTGGAATTCTGAGCGAGGATCCGCTTCAGCTGCACGGCAGCCACATCCTCATTGCCTTCCCTGCAGCACTTCAGGGCAATGTTGTACTTTTTAATAGTCTGGTTAATGGTGTCCAGCTTGGCCGGCTCCGCCTGCACTGCCTGTATATATTCCACGGCCAGATTCTGTTCCGGCTTGATATTTTTGCTGATAATCCATTCACTTAAGGCGGCCACCGCCTCCCCCGTCTCAAAGTAGACCAGTCCCAGAAGATTTCTCGCCTGAATATTTCTTTTATTATATTTCAGACTTCTCCGCAGCAGATCAATGGCTCCGGACAGATCACGGATCTCCGCCTTGTCCAGCCCCTGGTTATAATACAGGGCCGAAAGCTGCAGCGCCCGCCTCTGCACATGGAGCTCCTCGCCGCACCGGGGACAGATCTGTTCTCCCTTATTTACCGCCGCACCGCAGTACATACAATTCATAGATTACTCCTTCACCTGCTCGCTCTGAGACTTCTGCATTTCTCTCAGAAGATCTATGACATCGGTCAGATCCCGGCTGTAAATAGCGTCTTCCACCTCATCCACATCCAGGCATGGTTTGAACTTCTTCAGTTCCTCTTCGTAATTCAGCACGCTTCTGCCTCCTTATTGTGCTTGTATATCCACTCCTTCAGTTCCCCGGCCAGGTACAGAGAGCCGACGCAGAACAGCATTCCATCTCCCTTCAGGCGGCAGGCCTTTTCAAAGGCCGGCCCCACAGATTTTTCCAGAAACACCTCCCTGCATCCGGCTTCCCGGAAAAGCCCGGCCAGCTCCTCTGCCGGTACCCGCCGGTATCCCTGGATCTCCGTCACCACCACTTTTTCCGGACGGATTCCGTTTACAATCTCCCGGATCATATCGGGATAATGTTTGTCCGCCACCGCAGAAAACAGCACCGTGATCTGGTGCTCCCTCTGAAAATGAACGGCAGTGTGTATAAACTGAGCTACCCCGTCCTCGTTGTGGGCTCCGTCAATGATGACCCCGTCCATAACCGTTTCCATGCGGCAGGGCCAGACTGCCCCCCGGATTCCGCAAATCAGCGTCTCCTCCCCGATTCCATGCAGCTTCGAGAGCTTCTTCATGGTAAAAAAAGCCAGGGAGGCGTTCATCATCTGGTACTCTGCAATAGAAGAGATCTGCAGTTCCGTCTCCTCCCCGCCGCAGCCGAACCGGAAACGGATTCCGTTTTTATCGGTGCGGATTCTCTGATACATATTTTCCGTCAGGGCGTACGCGGGACTTCCCAGCTCTTCCGCTCTGGCCTGAATCACCGCAGATGCCTCGGGATTGTGACCGTCATATATGACCGGCACCCCCGGCTTGATGATTCCCGCCTTTTCACCGGCAATCTGCCGGATGGTATCTCCCAGATATTCGGTGTGATCCCGGCTGATGGAAGTGATGATGCAGGCCAGAGGCTTCTCCACCACATTGGTGGCGTCCAGCCTTCCCCCCATGCCCGTCTCCAGAATCACAAAATCCACCTGCATTTTCCGGAAGATCAGCATGCCCATCAGGAACAGCGTCTCAAAGTAGGTGGGATGCGTGTCCCCCTCCTCCATGGCCGCAGCCGCGGCGGCTCTGACCTGAAGAAAGGCCTCCAGAAATGTCTCATCATCGGTCATGCGGTTGTTGATCAGAAACCGCTCATTGATCTTCACCAGATGCGGGGAGGTAAACAGCCCGCAGGTATAACCGCCCTCCATAAACATGGAATTCAGAAAGGAACAGACACTTCCCTTTCCGTTGGTCCCCGCCACATGGATAATCTTCATTCCCTGTTCCGGATGGCCAAGCCGCTCCAGGAGCCTCCGGGTATGATCCAGGGAGGTTTTCTTTGTAAATTTCGGTATCTCTTCTATATAATTAACTGCTTCTTCGTAATTCAATTTCTCCACCACGCTGTTCTGTTGTCTCCGGCCTGCACCGGCCGGCTCTTTTCATTATAATATAGTGGCAGGATAAGTCCATACCCTTTTTTAAAAAAACCTTCGACAAAAAATCAGGGGTTATACAAAACCGGCTCACAGCCGGACAGGATCTCGCCGCTCTGGCCTTCCGCCATCTGCACCACCCGGACGCTCTCCCCGCCCTTCAGTTCCAGATCCTGCACCATCAGCAGGGACGGGCTGACATGCACAGTATGTTCCAGAATTACTCCGTCTACCTCCACCCGGCTGGCAGCTGTAAAATTTTCTCCGGTGAAATAGCACATTGCTCCCGGAGACTCCTGAATTTTTTCCAGCACCACCGGCTCCGTCCCCAGCTGCATATCCGCAGGCCCGTAAGGATTCTCTCCTCCGTATACATACTGTTCGCCGTAGAGAATATCATACTGGAGCACTTCCAGGTCTCTCTGGTAATTCCGGCTGTTTCTCCTGGCCTGATGGTAGCGGATCATCGTACCCTCATGGATGCCTGCCATGTCCAGCACCTTGGCGCCGATCTGGTAGGCGGAAAGATTTCCATCCTCCACCGGCAGCCCCATATTATCCCAGATTACATACTCCGTCTGAAACAGGTACCGGTTCTCCAGATCTACGGTCTGCAGCCCCATAGTGGGCAGATGGTCGCCGTACATGACCAGGATCACCGGCTCCGGGTAGTCCTTCAGCGCCTCTGTCAGCTCCCGGAGAAATTCATCCATCTCATGGATCTGGTTGCAGTAATATTCCCAGGCATAATTATTCTTTTCCCGTCTCTGGGCCCCTGTCACCCGGATGAGGGGATTTGTCAGCACCGGCTCTTCCGGATAATCCCCGTGCCCCTGCACGGAAACCGTATAAATATAATCCTGTTCTTCCGTGGAATCCAGACATTTCAGTATCTCATCCGTCAGAATATAATCCTTCAGCCAGCCGGTGGGCGTTGTATCTGTCGTATCCGGCATATATTCCATGGAGGTAAAGGTGTCAAAGCCCAGCATGGGATACACTTTATTTCTGTCATAGAAAGTGGCTTCATTATTGTGGATGACATGGGTTGAATATCCCAGATCCTTCAGCACATAAGGCACACTCTCGCAGGTTCTCTCTGTCAGAATGGTTTTATAGGGATATTCCCCGGGGCCGAAATACCGGAGGCTCATACCGGTGATGGCCTCAAATTCTGTATTGATGGTCCCTGCTCCCACAGCGGGCACCCGGAAGTAGCCGGAGGAATACTCCTCCTTCAGCTGGCGGAAATAGGGAATGGGATCCTGGGAAATATTCAGGAAATTAACAAGCTCCGGATCGAAAAAGGATTCCAGCTGCAGAAAAATAATGTTCGGCGTTTCACCGCTGTCCGGTTCTGTCTCCTCCGCGCTGGCCTCAATGCTTTCCACCAGCTGTACCGAATAGCCGTTGGGTTCCTGAATCCCCGTATCAAAAATAGTCACGCTCAGGCAGTAGGGATACCCGTAATCTTCATAGGCGGCGGCAATATTTCCAAAATACGTGGACAGAACTCTCTGGCTCAAAGCCGCGTGGGTGGCAATGGCAAACAGCACGATGCTGCCCCCGATGACAATCAGATCCGGCACCCACCTTCTTTTTTCCTGACATTTCGGCGCTTTGAACCAGAACCAGATCAGGAATCCCACAAAGGCCGCCAGGGCGGCAATAATGCCGATAAGCTCCCCTACCGAAATATACTTTCCGACAATCTTTCCCGCATCGGACAGAAGCGACAGATCCGGCCCGGTGAAGGGAGTCACGCGGTTCATCAGAACCACACCGTTGATAATTCCCAGCAGCAGCCAGAGGGAAAAGGCCATAACTCTGGCAAAAATTCTTCTCCGGAACAGGTACACCACCGTGGTGGTTGTAAAGATCAAAAAGGCGTTATACAGAAAAATCAGCGGACGGCTGGTCATATACCTCCAGGCTTCCACAGGAGAATGCCTGGAAACAGCCTCGATCACAAAATACAGAAGGCAGCAGCCCAGTGCCTGCAGAGGCACTGAGAATCGGTTGCATACCCGTATGAGCTTTTTTCCGTCAAACTTGATTTTTTTCATTTATTTTCTGAGCTGTTCCAGTCTCTCCTCCACCTGGTTCAACATATTCGTATAGTTTTCCAGCTTATCCCGTTCTTCCTGAACCTTGGCCGCCGGCGCTCTGCTGACGAACTTCTCATTGTTCAGCATGCCGTTGGAACGGGCAATCTCCTTTTTGAGCCTCTGCTGCTTCTTTTCCAGGCGATCCAGCTCTTTTTCCAGGTCCACCAGCTCCGCAAAAGGAATGTAGATGGATGCCCCCGGGATTACGGCCGAAACGGCGTCATCGCCGATCCCCGCCTTATCTGTCTGGATATGCACCTCTCCCGCGTGGGCCAGGGTGGCAAAGAAGACCCGGCTGTGGGCAAAGGTCTCCCGGATTCCCGCATCGGCGGAAACAATGTACACGCCGGCCTTCCTGCTGGGCGGCACATTCAGCTCTGTGCGGACGGCCCGGATCCCCCGGACAGCCTCTTTGATCAGCTCCACATCCGCTTCTTCTTTCTCAAAATTCCACTCCTCTCTGTACTCCGGCCAGGAAGCGATCATAATGGATTCTTCCTCCGGGTTCAGGGTACAGTAAATCTCCTCTGTAATAAACGGCATGAAGGGGTGCAGCATCTTCAGGGCGCCGGAGAGAACCGTCTTCAGCGTCCACAGGGCGGCCGCCTTGGTACTGTCCCCGTCTCCGTACAGTCTCGGCTTCACCATCTCGATATACCAGTCGCAGAATTCTTCCCAGATAAAATCGTAAACCTTCTGCACCGCTATGCCCAGCTCGAATTTTTCCATGTTTTCCGTCACTTCCCCGGCCAGGCGGTTGACCTTGCAGAGGATCCAGCGGTCAGCCGCGGTCAGCGACTCCGGCTCCACCTGCTCCGGCACCGGGGCGGCGTCCAGATTCATAAGAATAAACCGGGAAGCATTCCAGACCTTGTTGGCAAAGTTCCGGCTGGACTCGACTCTCTCCCAGTAGAAACGCATATCGTTTCCGGGGGCATTGCCCGTCATCAGAGTCAGACGCAGAGCATCGGCTCCGTATTTGTCAATGACCTCCAGGGGATCGATGCCGTTGCCCAGGGACTTGCTCATCTTCCGGCCCTGCGCGTCCCGCACCAGGCCGTGGATCAGCACGTGCTTAAAGGGTGATTTTCCCGTCTGCTCCAGACCGGAAAATACCATCCGGATCACCCAGAAAAAGATAATGTCATAGCCGGTTACCAGGACGCTTGTGGGGTAGAAATACTCCAGCTCCGGCGTCCTGTCCGGCCATCCCAGTGTGGAGAAGGGCCACAGAGCCGAGGAAAACCAGGTATCCAGGGTATCTTCGTCCTGGGTCAGGCGGGTGCATCCGCATCTGGGACATTTCTCCGGCGCTCCGCCCTTTTGCACCACGATCTCCCCGCAGTCATCGCAGTACCAGGCCGGGATCCGGTGTCCCCACCAGAGCTGTCTGGAAATGCACCAGTCTTTAATATTTTCCAGCCAGTGCATGTATATCTTGTCGAACCGCTCCGGCACAAAGTTCAGATTCTCCGTGGAGAGCACATCCATGGCTGCCTGGGCCATCTCCTTCATGCGCACAAACCACTGGGGCTTGATCATGGGCTCTACGGTGGTGTGACAGCGGTCATGGGTTCCCACTGCATGGGTGTGGGGAACCACCTTCACCAGCAGCCCCTGCTCCTCCAGATCCGCCACCATGGCCGCTCTGGCCTCGTAGCGATCCATACCGGCATACTTTCCGCAGCGCTCATTCATGGTGGCATCATCGTTCATAATGTTGATTTCCGGCAGATTGTGCCGCTTTCCCACCTCGAAATCGTTGGGATCGTGAGCCGGCGTAATCTTCACGCAGCCGGTTCCGAACTCCTGATCCACATACGCATCGGCGATCACCGGGATCTCCCGGTCCGTCAGGGGAAGCTTCAGCATCTTTCCCACCAGATCCTTATACCGGTCATCCTCCGGATTGACGGCCACCGCCGTATCTCCCAGCAGGGTCTCCGGACGGGTGGTGGCGATCTCCACAAAACGGCCCTCCTCTCCTGCGATGGGATAATTAATATGCCAGAAGAAACCGTTCTGGTCTTCATGCTCTACCTCGGCGTCAGACAGGGAAGTCTGGCACTTCGGGCACCAGTTGATAATCCGGTTGCCCTTATAAATCCAGCCCTTTTCATAGAGCTTTACAAATACTTCCTCCACGGCCCGGGAACAGCCCTCGTCCATGGTAAAGCGCTCCCGCTCCCAGTCGGCGGAGGCCCCCAGCTTGTGAAGCTGGTTGATGATCCGGCTGCCGTACTCCTCTTTCCACTTCCAGGCGTATTTCAGGAATTCCTCCCGGCCGATTTCGTGCTTGTCGATCCCCTGATCCTTCAGCATGTTGGTAACCTTTACCTCCGTGGCAATGGCCGCGTGGTCCGTACCCGGCTGCCACAGAGCCTCATAGCCCTGCATTCTCTTGAAGCGGATCAGGATATCCTGCATGGTATTATCCAGGGCATGGCCCATGTGCAGCTGTCCCGTTACATTGGGCGGCGGCATTACAATGGTAAAGGGTTTCTTGTCCGGATTTACTTTCGCGTGGAAATATCCTTTATCCAGCCATTTCTGATACAGTCTGTCCTCCAGCCCCTTGGGGTCGTAGGTCTTCGCAAGTTCTTTCTTCATTGGATTATCCTTCCTCTCAGCTGTTTTCTTTTAAAAAAAACGCCCTCTGCACGCTGTGCAAAGGGCGAATGTCTCGCGGTACCACCTTATTTCACACGCCTGCGCCCCAGGCGCCCGCGTGCCTCCTGCATCCTGTAACGGGGATGATCCGCGGCTGCCTACCCACGGAACTCCCGCGCGTTCCGCTTCAGCCTCCGGGCTCCAAAGCTACCTTCCGCGGACCGCTCTCCGGAATGTCTTCCAGCCCCGGACATTCCTCTCTGACGGCGCCTTCCCGCGTACTCCTCTTTTTCACAGCCTTTTCAGTTTAAAATCAATTTGAAATAATCATAGTCGGGTTTCGCAGGTTTGTCAAGGTCTTTCCGGCGGCAGGCGCCATGGGAAATTCCGTTTTATTCCTTTACGGTTCCGCATACAGCTTTCCGTCCGAATACATCCAGCCAGTACAGAAGTCCCGGAATTTCCCGGACTTCAAACATTTCATTCAGTTCCGGCAGATCCGGGCAGATGGCAGAGAAGAGATCCGGATACTCCTCCAGCATCTCCGGATGGTACGCCAGGGTTTTTTCATTGTTCCAGATGGCTCCGTAGATCATATCCGCCTCCACCATATCCTGAAACATATGGCTGCCGTAGCTGAGTTCCGGCATGTATCCGGCCCGGTTATCCGCCACCTCGCATACGGCGGAAAATTCCGAAAGATTTCCGAAGTCGGCGGGAACTCCCAGCTCCGGAGAGGAGGTTCCGATCCGTCCGGGGGTCAGCAGCAGAAGCCCCTTCCCCTGATCCCGGTACCACCGGTTGATCTTTCCCAGGGCATGGGCCGCCTTATATTTCTGGGCGTAGGGAAACTCATAATATGCCTTGGGGTCAATCCGCACCACCACATTAAGGCGTCTCTTCCCGGGCATGCCCATGGAGGAATCCAGAATCTTAAACAGCGTGCGTTCCAGGGCCGGCTCATTTTCCGGCCCCGCGCTCTGCTTCAGAGGACGGTACAGCGGACGGCACTGCAGCAGGTTCACCACAAAATCTCCCGTTTCATCCAGATTCACCGTGTACTCAATATCAACGGAATTTTCATATACTCTCTCCAGGGTCTTCAGAAGCTTCTGCATCAGCCGGGTAAAGCGTTTCTCCTTCAGGAATTTCCCGCAGCTTACAAACCAGACCTTCCGGAATCTCCCCATTTCCCTGAGACGGCTTTCCGCGTCGCAGTCCCGCTCCATCATGGCGTCTATATACCATTCCGGCAGGCTGTCCAGAAGCACTGCCGCCGGTACTTCCTTTTTCACGTTTTCCCGGCAGTCCAGCACATCCACATACCGCTGGGAAAAGCGGTGTCTGTCTTCCAGGGTGGTATAGACCGTGGCCTCCGGCCGGTCCAGATTGACCAGCCTGGGGTAATCTTCTCCCGTTCTGTCCACAGCCTTCGTTCCAAGGCCGATGACCAGCCGCAGCATGCCCGCGTCCTGATCCATATCCGGCAGCCACTTATAGGCGCTGTGGCTGTAGCCCACTCCTGCCGCTCCCGGCATAAAGTACTGGCCATAATAGGAGCCGGAAACCCTCTGGACCAGCACGGCCATCTGCTCATCCTTCTTATCCAGCCCCCTCTGCCGCCTGTATTCCAGGGCAGCGCAGGACATGGTGCTGGCATACACGGTCCGCACCGCCTGTTCAAAAGCCGCCAGCCGCTCTGCGGGACTGCCCTGATTCACGCAGAATACAGATTCATATTTTCCCGCGAAGGCATTTCCGAAGCCGTCCTCCAGAAAGCTGGATGAGCGGACGATGCAGGGGCACTGGCCGAAATAATCCAGAATCTTCTGGAACTGCTCCCGGATCTTTGGGGGAAAGGTACCCTCCAGGAGATTCCTGCGCAGGGTTTCCGCCTCGGAAAAATATCCTTCCTCCGTTCTCTGGCGGATTCTCTGGCGCCAGCAGCCGTTAAAAACAATATATGTGTAAAACACATCCGACCCGATGTAAAAAGAATCGTGGGGTTCGCTGTACCTGGAAAACTCGGGAATCTCCGCCTCGGCGATCTTCCTGGCCAGCAGCATGCCGCAGGCTTTTCCTCCGATGGCCCCGCTTCCGATCATCCGGTCCCGCAGCAGAAAATAATCGGCCGGCTTAAAATATTTTCGCACCATTTCCTTCAGTCTCCCGTCCTTTGTCATGGTGCTGTCAATGATCTGCTCCTCCGTTTCGGAGCTGAAATTTCCCCGGTCGTATTCCAGCTTCGCCATGCCAAAAAACCGGTCATGGCTGTCATAATTCTGGTCCTGCTGCCCGGCGGACGCCTCCTGCTCTACCTGATAGTAGCGGCTCAGCTCCACGCCGCTGCTGACCACCGCAAATTCCCCTCCCTCTCTGCGGCGGCGATGGGGCAGAAACATCTTATCCGAATACCGGTTCCACACCTTCAGGGGATGCAGATAAATATGGCGCTCCGTTGTGTAGACATCCAGAAGCAGCTGTGTGGTATCCCGGATCCGCGCCACGGCGTCAAAGGAATGACGCCCCCGGATCAGGGGGAAATAGGCCACCGTATCCAGCTCAAACAGATACGGGCAGGTTACCTGAAAGAAATTTCCCATCATCAGATCTGTGTACCAGGCCGACTGCAGCTCCGACAGGCAGTCAAAGACGTAGAAGGCGTCCCGGCCCTGCCGGGTAATCTCGTGGTAGATGGCCACGGTAAAGGCCTCAAATCCCTGATCCGGATCAAATTTCTTTATCTTTACCCCCGGAATCTCCGGCAGCAGCGGCTCGTGCTGGGCAAAACGGATATAAATCACATTCCTTCCATCCTCCACCGCCTGCCGCACAAAGGGCTCCGCGAAAATGCGGAAATCCTCCACCGTCTGCACCTGCCAGACCACATTATCCCCCAGACGGATGGAATCCAGCATCTCGTCCAGCCCCTCAAATCCACTGCGTATTTTATCGAATGCCGCCATAAAAACCCTCCTTTTCCACCCGGTTTCCCTGCCCCGGACCTGTAAAAAGGCAGGACAAAAAAGCCTGCTTCGACTTCTTTGTCCTGCCTGTGATTTCTTTTATTTTACACCACTCTCCGGCATTTGAAAACCGTATTTTTCATTTTTCCGGGTCTGCTTCAGACCCGGATCTCCACCCGGCTTCCGCCGGCCCGGTCTTTTTTTACCAGAATCTGCTTTTCGATTTTCTCCTTCAGTTCCGACACATGGGAAATGATGCCCACCAGCCTGTTTCCTTCCGTCAGAGAGGACAGCGCGCGAACTGCCTGCTGCAGAGATTCCTCGTCCAGCGAGCCGAATCCCTCATCCACGAACATGGTATCCAGACGTATCCCCCCCGCCAGGGACTGGATCTCATCGGAGAGGCCCAGCGCCAGCGACAGAGAAGCTTTAAAGGATTCTCCCCCGGAAAGAGTCCGGACGCTCCGCCGCGTTCCGTTATAATGGTCAATCACATCCAGGTCCAGCCCGCTCTGGCCCCGACCCCCGGCCGTTTCCGTTCTTCTTGTCAGCTCATACTGCCCCCCGGACATGACCATAAATCTTACATTGGCCCTGCGGATAATCCGATCAAAATAGGTCATCTGGACGTAGGTTTCCAGCATGATCTTTTCCTTTCCGGCCAGGCTGCCTCCGGCGGTGCCGGCCAGCGCCCGGATCCATGTCCACTTTTTCTCCAGTTTCTGCAGCTCATCAGAACGTTTTTCTATGTTTCCAAGTGCCTCCCGGTTGTTCAGGATTCGGGCGTGCACCGTCTTTCTGCGCTCATCCAGCGCTTCCCGCTGTTCTGAAAGTTCTCTCTTCCGTGCCTGTTCCGCTTCCGCATCCACAGAGATTCCCCGTCTCAGAATCTCCTGCAGCTGTTTTTTTCTTCCTTCCAGACCGGACAGGCGCTTCTCCCCGGCTGCTTTTTCTTTTTCTGCCTGTTCCAGCGCATCCGCAATCTCCTGCCGTTCCCCGCGCAGTCTCCGGAGCTGTTCCTCCGCCCGGCTTCTGCTCTCCTGGGAAAGCCGGGATTGCAGAAGATTCACCTGGCTGCCCGCCGCTTCTCCCCGGACGGCTGCCTCCGCCTCCTTCTGCTTCCAGACTGCCAGCTCTTCCCCGGCTTTTTCGATTTCCTCTTCCCGGACCGGCAGCAGACGTTCCAGCTCTTCTCTTCTTTTGATCTTCTCCTGTTCCTTCCGGAGGGCCTCCTCCAGACGGCCGATTTCAGCGCAGGCGGTCCGCGTCTGCTCCTCCAGGACCGCTCCGGCTTTCTGAACAGATTCTTCTAGGCCGTGCTCCTGCAGGACTTCCTCCAGACTGTCTCTCTGCTGAAGAAGACGTCCGCGAAGAGCGTTCCTCGTTCCTTCTGCTTCCTTTATCTGCTCCGTCCACTCCGTCTTCTGCTCCTCCAGGTTCCGAATTTTTTCTTCTTTTTCCTGGATTCCGGCGGACAGCTGTTCCCTCTGGAGAAGCTGTTCTTCCTTTTCCCGGATATGCGCATGCAGAGTATCCAGGTTCTCCTCCTGCCTTCTGCGGCACAGCCGGATCTGTTCCTCCGCCTGCAGGAGCTGCGGCTCCGGCACAAAATTCCGCAGCCGCTCCAGAAGCGCCTGCCCCCGGGCAGCCGCCCGGCCTCCCAGATCTCCTGCCCGGGCACTGGCCCGGGCAGCCTCCTGCTGCGCCTTCTCAGACCGTATTCCCGCCTCCTCCACCTGGCTCTTGGCCGGCGCCCGCTCAGAGACGCCGGCCGGCGCCGGGTGCTCCCGGGATCCGCATACGGGGCAGGGCTCCCCTTCTTTGAGCATTCCGGCCAGAATCCCGGCCTGCTCATCTAAAAAAGCCCTGTTTTGGCGGTGATAAAATTCCGCGGCTCTGGATGCGGCCTCTGCCTTTTGCCGGTACAGGGATCTTGCTTCCGCAAGCTCTTCACAGCAGGCGGTATATTCCCGGTACTCTTTTTCCATCCGGCAAAGTTCCTGCTGTTTTTTCTCTTCCCTCTCTGCTTCCGCCAGCAGTTTTTCTTTTTCCGCCGGGACAGCGGCAAGGGCCTGAAAGCCCTGCCGCTGGCTCTCCAGGGCAGCTTTCAGGGTTTCCAGCTTTTCTTCCAGGCGGGACAGGGTCTTCTTAAGGGCTTCCGCCTCTTTTTCTGCCAGTTCCTGCTTTTTTTGGAGCTCCCCCCAGTCTTCTACCTGCTTCTTCAGTTTTTCCAGATTTTCTTTTTTCTGCCGGGCCAGCCGGATCTCTCCGGAAAGGCCCATGGCGTTTTCTCCCGCCTGCTCCAGGAATTTCTTTTCTTCTTTACAGGATTCCAGCTTTCTCTCCAGGATCTGCTTCCTTTTTTCCGCGGATTTTCTCTCCTCTTCCGCTTCTTTCTGCTCCCGGAGCGCTGCCTGCTGCTGTTCCATCTGCTCATCCAGCTCCAGATAACGGGGCAGTTCGGCCTCCAGGGCGGCTGCCCTTCTGTCCAGGGCCTCTATTTCCGGCTTCCGCATACGCAGCTCCTCTGCCTTTTTTTCAGCCAGCTTCTGTTCTTCCAGCGCTTCTCTTTGTTCCGCTTCTGTTTCCGCCAGGCTGCGCCGGGTCTTCTTAAGTTCTTCCGCCTGCAGAAGCTGCGCGCTGACTCTCTCCAGATCCTCGTTGAGTTTCCGCAGTTCTTTTTCCTGAAGACATTCCGTCTCCCCATCCTCCGCCAGAAGCCTCCGCACCAGCTCCTGCACCTCCGCCACCGGCAGCTCCCCCGCTCTTGCCTTTTCCGCCCTGCCGGAAAGCGAATTCTCCGGGCCGCACTGAATCCCCTGAATATACTGGGACACGCTGCCCGCGGCCTTCTCGCAGGCTTCCCGCAGCTTTCCTGACTCTGCTTTCAGCCGCTCCTGCAGAATCTGATAGGGGCCGGTCCGGAAAATTTTCCGGAAAATGGCCTGTCTCTCTCTGGTGTCCGCCAGCAGCAGCTTCAGAAAATCCCCTTGGGCAATCATGGCGATCTGGGAAAACTGTTCATAATCCAGACCAATAATTTCCTGTACTGCCTGGTTCACATCCCGCACCTTCGTCACCAGCTTCCCATCCGGAAGTGTGAGCTCCGCCTCCGCTTTCTGAAGCGTGACGCCGCCTCCCCGGCGGGCGGGCCGCTGGTACTCCGGATTTCTCCGGATCCTGTACCGTTTCCCCCCGTAGGAGAAAAGCATCTCCACTTCCGTCGGCACGGCCGGATCCGCATATTTGGAGCGGAACATCCCCGGCTCCCGTGTCCGCCCGCTGGCCTCCCCGTACAGGGCAAAGGCAATGGCGTCAAAGATCGTTGTCTTTCCGGCTCCCGTGTCTCCGCTGATCAGGTAAAGTCCGGCGTTTCCCAGCTTCTCCATATCCAGCTCTGTCCTTCCGGCATAGGGACCGAAGGCAGAAAGCACAAGTTTCAGTGGTCTCATACCTCTTCCCCCCATATCTGCTCAATCAGCTGTTCGGTAAACGCCTTCTGCTCCCGGCTCATGGGCTGATGATTCTGCCGCTCATAAAATTCCGAAAACAGTTCCAGGGGCGTCCTGACCTCTGCCGTCTCCGTCTCCGCTGTCCCCGCCTGCCGGCGGGTTCGCCGGTTATCATAATCCAGCTTCATCAGATTGGGATAAATCACCCGCAGCTTCCCCACCGCGTTCGGAATATCCTCCTCATCCGTCAGCGTCACATGCAGATAATCCTTCGTATCCGTTCCCTCATAAAAGCTCTTTGCCGTCACCTCCAGATACGTTCCCCGGATTTCCCGCAGATCCCGCCTGGGGATCAGCGGCACCCCGCGGACGGACAGCTCTCCCTTGGCCCCCAGTTCCGCCACCGTCACAGATTTTTCGTGCCGGGCTTCTGAAAAGGAATATTTCAGGGGCGTACCGCAGTATCGGATTCTGTCCGAACCGATATTCTGCGGATTGTGGATGTGTCCCAGGGCCACATAGTCAAAGGGAGCAAAGACCGACGCATCCACGTTATCGGAGCCCCCCACGGAAATATCCTCGGATTCGCAGCGGGAGGCCCCTGTTACAAACTGATGGGTGACCAGAATATTTCTCCGTTCCGTATCCACCTCCATGGCTTCTACTGCCGTCCTCAGAGCATCCGTATAGGAAAGGATTTCCTGATCCGGAAAGCAGCGCCGCACATGGGCCGGTTTAATAAAAGGGAGCAGATAAATATGAACCGGCCCGTATGCGTCCCGCAGCGTCACCGGCTCCACGGCTCCATCGTACACCGGCGCCAAGTGGATTCCGCTGCCCTCCATCAGTCTTCCTCCAAAAGCAATCCGCTCCGGGGAATCATGGTTGCCGCTGATCACAAAAACCTGAAGGTTTCTTGAGGACAGCTGCCAGAGAAACTCGTCGAAAAGCTGAACCGCTTCCGCCGAGGGCGTAGATTTATCATAGATGTCTCCGGCCAGCAGCACAGCATCCGGCTGCTCCCCGTCCAGAATCCGCAGGATCTCCTGCAGAATATAAGCCTGATCCTCCAGCATGGAGAATTCGTTCACCCGTTTTCCCAGGTGCAGATCAGACAGATGGATCCATTTCATGTGAACTCCTCTCTTCTCCTCCGCCGGGCAGTTCGCTTCCGCTTCGCTCCGGCTTTCTCCTCTCTTTGCCTCCGCCGGGCAGTTCGCCTCCGCTTCGCTCCTGCTCACTTTGCGGCTGGCGCCGCATAGCCAGATGAAACCGGGCATGACCTCTGATGCGAACATCTCGGACATGCCTGATTTGCCCGGCTTTCTCCTCTCTTTGCCTCCGCCGGGCAGTTCGCCTCCGCTTCGCTCCTG
>ERZ1643246.295-NODE-295-length-65760-cov-76.697633_pt1 | contig 65760 bp, 69 predicted proteins | sample MGYA00579265_ERZ1643246 | MGnify/ENA primary metagenome ERZ1643246 (study PRJEB29033, sample SAMEA4952261) | chicken gut metagenome | biome: Broiler Chicken; feature: Gastrointestinal Tract; material: Caecum | place: Ireland | collected 2018 | study: Broiler... | reverse complement strand
TCAGTATAGCACAAACAAAAATATTTAGCTAGTTATTTAATTTCTTTTGTACTAGTTGCTGAATTTTCTAATGATGAAGAAAAAATATTTCGCCAAACTGTTGAATGGCTTTCAGATACTTTGTGTACTGCACCTGTTTCTTTAAGCAAGAAATGTAACGGTTTAGATGTAGATTATTTTACTCGTACTGTTACTGATACCAACGGAAATAAAATACATCTGACTGCTAAAGAATTTGACCTGTTATATTTCCTTTCCAGCCACAAAGGACAGGTGTTTACAAAAGAACAGATATACGAAAAAGTATGGGGATATGACAATGCACCCGACGCAAGCAATCTTTCTTCGTTCATCAGAAAGCTAAGACTGAAAATCGAACCACACCCAGACAATCCACGATACATTGTTACTGTCTGGGGCGTGGGATATAAATTCAGTGGAGAAGAAAAACCGTAGCTGTATTTCACAATTCATTGTGATCTGCACGCTACGGTTTTATCTATTGAACTGATTTCTTACTTCTTTGTCCCTACGCATGGCTGATTTTGCACATTTCAGCAGGTCAACTAAAAATCGGGTTTCGTATTCGTCGCAATCCTCAAAAATCTCTTTTGCTTCTCCCTTGAAAATATTCTGTGAAGCAAGTACATTATCACATAGGAGAACATCAACTGATACGGAAAGAGCATTGGCAATCTCAATCAGTGTCGGCAGGCTGACTTTCGTTTTGCCTGTTTCCACATTGCTCATGTGGGCTGGGGTAATATCTATAAGGTCTGCGACGGCTTCCTGTGTTATGCCTTTCTTAATTCGTGCTATCTTGATACGCTGTCCGATTGCTTTATAGTCTATTTCCACAGTTTCCCTCTCCTTTCTTGCTTTTCATTATTGTAACTATTCACAGAGTGTAATATAATAGCTTGTATAGATGAAACATTTATGTACTATATTTTTGATGAAGTTTTTTGAAATATATCATCAATTTTAAGAAAAGAGGTGTTCTGACTGTATGATGAAATTCACTAAAAGGGACAGCAAGAAAATGATAAAGGAAATGGCTCGTCTGCATGGGCTTTCTGTTTCAGAAGTCCGTGAGCAGATACAGGATAAAATCATAGCGGTAATGAATAGTGACGACCCAGACCAGCAGGCAGAGTTTAGGCGTATGTTTGGCAACAGTACCACTACCCCAGAGGAATTTATCTGTACTGCCAGCAAACAGCTAAAATTTTAAAGATTTAGGAGTGGCTATTATGGTTCAAGCGGAGAAGCAAAAGAAAGTGTTCCTGTCACTGTGCGGACAGCGTGACTATGACCTGCTTACAGGCAAGGAAGCTATGACACAGGCTGATTTTGAGCGTATCACATACATCACAACCGTTCTTGGTTATTCTTCCTACACGCAGGAATTGATTAGCGAACATTTAGAACTAGCGTGTAAGGAAGCAGAACGTACAGACAGGGAGTTCGATATTCTGAAACGCTATCCAGAATACTATGAAGATGAAAATGTTTATGGACAGATTGACGAATGGATAGAGGACTTCATCAGTCAAGCACCGCCAGCAAAGCGGGACGAGATACGCCAGCTTATCAAAGAAAATACAGAGATTATCTGATACACAGGTTATCGCAACCACGGCATTTCTGCTGGGTGTGATAACCTTTTTTCGTTCCTGCCAAAAAACAGGGATTTGGACGGAATTAGGACGGATTTATCTTTTATGCTTATCCTGTTGAAATTTGCCTTATTCTGGCAAGGCGGTTTCTTCACGGGAGGATTACGAATGGCAGGAGTGCATAAAAGAAAATCATCAAAAAAATTTTAATCCATGTTAAGGGAGTTTACAGCTATTTCCGTGTAGAATTTCCTCACTATCTGTCGATTATATTCACTAAAGCTCAACGAGGTTATCACAACTTCTTGGGCTTTTTTGCTTTTTCTGGATTTCTTTTTCAAACTTTGCCAGCTCGTACCCTCTCATTTGTATTAATGACGGAAAGGGGGAAGGAGCGGTTACAATCACCACCTTTTGACAAACGAAAGGAGGTGAAAACATGAACAGACCCACTTCTCCAGAAGATGTCCAGAAAGTCTTTGACTGTTACTGCAAGAAGATTTTGAAGAATGAAGCTATCAACATTCAGAAGCATTACCAGCGTTTGAATGACGTACAGGTTTCCTTTTCAGAACTCACGCCAGAACAGCTTGCGGAGCTTGCCACTTATGATGATTATTCCACGGACTATGACCTTTACAAAGTCATGGGCTACGACGTGAAAATCAAGAATGAGCTGTTGAGTGAAGCATTGCAGGAACTTTCTGAGGAAGAACGCTTTATCTTGTTGCTCTACGGTTTAGGCTTCAACGACGGCGAGATTGCCGACCTGCTGAAAATTGTACGCCGTACAGTGAACTATAAGCGTCAAAGAGGATTTGAAAAAGTCAGAAAAAGAATGGAGGAAAAACAGCATGAAGAAGAATAAAGCGGTACATAAAGGCAACGGCTTACTGCCTTACCCTGTTATCGTTTCAGCTTCGCAGGGCGATATTCTGGCTATGAATGTTGTGTTGTCCCATTATGAGCCATACATTGCCCGCTTGTCCATGCGAACAAGCATTGACGAATACGGCAATCCTCATACCACCGTTGACGAGGATATGCGTAGCCGTCTGGAAGCAAAGCTGATTGAGCAGGTGCTTAATTTCAAAGTAGCGTAAAGCTACGTCCCATTACAGAGTGACGCATTACCCCCTTTCCTGCGTCCTCTCTGGGATTTATACATCTTTCAAAGTCTATATATCTTTGTATTTATATGGGCTTTGACAGGCGTATAAACAGCCGTTGTGGTCTTTGACAACTGAATAAAGCAGACAGATACGTTTGTGATACAGCGAGCCACGGGGACTGTACGCCACGACCTTTCCAAAAGAGAGCGAGCGACCCATGCAGTGATCCGAGAGCGACCTTTGGAAAAGTCGCCCCGCCATGACCTGTATTCACAGGATAATGATACGTCCCAGAGGTGGTTTTGCTCATAGGAATGAGATTGGTTGAGATACCAGCGGAGCTTTTCCAGAGCCGTCTGTCTGCTTCCAAAAATACAGGAAAGGGGGTGTTGCAAAATAAGTGATACTGATATGCTTATTTTGCTGATATATGAACAAGACAAAAGAGCGAAAAACCAGCCAGCCGATTACTGTTGATATAGAGGGGCTTTCTGCTATGCTCTCATGCGGTCATGCTACGGCAAGGAAAATCGGTGAGCAGGCAGAAGCAAAAATTGTCATAGGTCGCAGGGTTCTTTACTCCGTGGAAAGGGTCAAAAAATATCTGCTTTACCTTGCAGAATAGTACAGTCTTCTATTTATGTTCTTGCGGAAATATGGTATAATTATTTATAGGCAAACCACGCTGTGAGAACATGAAAAGAGGGCTACAAGAAAGGAATGGTTCTCATGGCAGTTAGCAGAAAAGACCCGAAAGGGAGAAAATTAAGAGAGGGCGAAAGCTGGCGTAATGACGGCAGATACAGTTATCGCTTCACAGATATAAGAACAGGAAAACGTCGTACAATCTATGCACAGGATTTACCAGAGCTTAGAGAGAAAGAAAAAAAGATTGCAAAGGATATGGACGATAACATTCTGACAGACAGTGCAATCAAGAAAATGACGTTAAACACCTTGTTCGAGCGATACATGGCGACCCGTGAACTGAAAGAGCCTACACGAGTGAATTACATTCGTGTATGGAATAATCGGGTGAAAGATGAAATCGGCAACATTAAAGTTGTCCAGATGTTACCCTCTCACATTAAAGCCTACTATTCAAAATTGTCCAAAGCTGGATATGCTCATTCTACTATCAAGTATATTAACAACATGATTTTTCCTGCGTTGGAAATGGCGGTTGATGATGATATTATCCGCAAAAATCCAGCAAAAGGTTCTATCAGTGATTATGGCAGACCAGCAGAGGAACGTGTGGCGTTGACAATCTCACAACAGGAAAAGCTCATTGATTTTGTGAAGCAGAGTAATGTCTACAATACTTATTATCCTATGCTTACGATTATGATAGGTACAGGGTTAAGGTGTGGAGAGCTGATCGGTCTTACATGGAAAGACGTGGACACGAGAGAACGACGCTTGAATGTAGACCACCAGCTTATTTACAAGAATTATGGAGACGGCTGTCGCTTCCATATTTCTACTCCAAAGACGGACTCTGGTATTCGTGTGATACCTATGACGCAGGAAGTACAGAAAGCATTTGAAGAACAGAGGAAAATCAACTTCATGCTGGCGAAAGATAAGTCTTTTGAGGTGGACGGATATTCTGGTTTTGTTTTTACTGCTAAATCCGGCAGACCGCTTATGCCTTATGGTGTAAACAGTGTATTGTATAACATTGTGGACGCTTATAATAAAGCGGAAGTCCAAAAGGCAAAGAAAGAACACAGGAAAGCAGAACTGCTTCCAAAGGTTTCCGCTCATGTTATGCGACACACAGCCTGCACGAGAATGGCAGAGTGCCGTATGGACATCAAGGTATTGCAGTACATCATGGGACACGCTCATTTTGATGTGACTATGGAAGTGTATAACCACTTGGGCGACAGGGCAAGGATTGAAAACGAGATAGCAAAGCTGGATAGTATGGCAGTGAACTTCTGACACCAGAAAAGAAAAAATTGGTGTCAAATTGGTGTCAAACCTAAGAAAAATGACAATTTCAAGATTGGAAAATGCTTGCAAACCATTGATTTTACTGGGTTTGCAAAAAAATATTAAAAAAATTAGCACTCAAGGCTTGACAGTGCTAATAAACGGTGCTATAACATAGTCGAAAAGAAAAGGAAGGAGCCTGAAAGGTTCCCCAACAGAATGATTCTCTGAAAGACGATTCAGGAACCCGTTCTTGACAGCTCAGGAAGCATCAAAAAGAATGGAGGAATGACTTATGATGACACCTAGTATTTTTGGAGAAAACTTATTTGATGATTGGATGGACCAGTTTGATAAAGCGTTTTGGAATAACAGCAATCCGCTGTACGGTAAACACGCGAAAAACATGATGAAGACCGATGTCCGTGAACATGACACCGGATATGAATTGGACATTGATCTGCCAGGCTTTAAGAAAGATGAGATCCAGGTACAGCTGGAAGATGGCTATCTGACCGTATGTGCCGAAAAAGGTCTGGATAAGGATGAGAAAGATAAGAAAGGCCGTTACATCCGTCAGGAGCGGTATGCAGGCGCTATGCAGAGAAGCTTCTATGTAGGTGATGCGGTAACAGAGGAAGATATCAAAGCAAAATACGAAAATGGTATTCTGTCAATTAGTGTCCCGAAGAAAGATGCAAAGGCAGCAGACGAAAAGAAAACGATCGCGATCGAAGGTTAAAACTTCAGGAGCGTTCCATATAGATTTTCCCCTTTATTCACCCAGGCGATGAGCCTGGGTGTTTTTATAGTATGACGGGCATGCCGTCAGTCTGTGGTGAAAGTCCACAAGGGGCGTAGTTGCCGACGAACCCCATAGCGACTCCCAAGGTTTACATCGTGAGGTGTGGGCGAGAAGAAGGGATAGCGAAATTGTAGCCTGACGAACAGAAACCTGATATAAGGCGTACATGACGGATAAGCTGACTATAGACAGCGAAGTCCAAAAGGCAATCGTAACTCATGTACGTAAAAAAAGATACTGTCCAAGGATAACATGAACACCGCATACAAAAGAGTCTGCGCCAATAAAGGTGCGGGAGGAGTAGATGCGGTAACGGTTGAAGAACTCGGTGATTATATCAAAGAAAACTGGGATAGTATCAGGAACCAAATCAGGAACAGGAAGTACAACCCCCAGCCGGTCAGGAGAGTGAAAATCCCTAAACCAAACGGCGGAGTGAGAAAACTGGGAATCCCAACCGTAATGGACCGAGTGATTCAGCAAGGTATCGTGCAGGTAATAAGTCCCATGTGTGAGCCGCTGTTTTCGGAATGGAGCTATGGCTTTAGACCGAACAGGAGCTGTGAAATGGCAGTCAGGCAGATGCTCGTATATTTAAATGAGGGATATGAATGGATAGTAGACATCGACTTGGAGAAATTCTTCGATAATGTACCGCAGGACAAGTTGATGAGTCTGGTACACGATATAATCAACGATGGCGATACAGAATCCCTAATCCGCAAGTATCTGAAAGCAGGAGTTATGACGCCGCAGGGCTACGAGGAAACAAAACTCGGAACCCCACAGGGCGGAAATCTGTCGCCCCTATTGTCCAACATCATGCTGAATGAACTGGATGAGGAACTGGAAACAAGAGGGCTTCGATTCACGAGATACGCCGATGACTGTGTCATTGCGGTAAAGAGTGAATCAAGTGCGAAAAGAGTGATGCGGACGGTGTCGGACTGGATACAGAGGAAACTTGGGTTAAAGGTCAACATGACAAAGACCCACATCACAAGGCCGACAAAACTGAAATATCTTGGTTTCGGATTCTGCAAAGACAGCAAGGCGAAAGAATGGAAGTGCAGGCCCCATCAGGAGTCAGTGAAAAAGCTCAAAGGCAGATTGAAAGAACTGACTTGTAGGAAAAGGCCTGGGACAGTCACAAGTATAAATTTGGAAACCGTCATTTCTGGTCAGAAGGATATTATGTGAGTACAGTGGGGCTAAATGAAGCCACAATAAAGAAATATATCCAAGATCAGGAAAAGTATGACATAATGCAAGATAAATTAAGCGTAAAAGAATATGAAGGGGGCTATCGGGAAATAGATAGTCCCTTCGTGACTGTGTGACTGGCGGCACACGAAAGGCCAAAGTGCCGGCAGATACGGATATGTATCTGGAAGTATTAAAAATTGCCAAAGGACCGAAGGAGAAAACTGATTAGTCTGGGTCTGCCAGAGTAAGAAGCTTGCGGGAGGGGAGGTACAGCAGGAAATCTTACTGGAGAATGTCAAACACAGGTGTGGTCAAAAGAGCATTAACAAAAAGACTGATAAACTGGGGCTTTTATGATTTAGCCATAGCCTATCAGTCACTACATATCAACTATTGCAATCGCTGTGTACCGAACGGTATTCATAGCGGTGTAAGAGAACAGCGGCTAATCACCGCTTTTTACTCAATTAACCTATATTTTGCATTGATTTTCTTGCTTCCAAATATTGGATGAACTATAATAATAAAAAATAACAGTGGTTTATTATTCCCGTTGTTTGACAAGACAATTATCTGTATAAAAATATAGATATCTAATGAATATCAGATAACATAGTGATTATACTCAAAAATTTGCGAGGTGATATCAGTGTACTAGAATAAGCTTTTTATTTCCGTAGGCTGATTAAATGCAGTGGTTAAGGCTTAACATTCAATTTACTTATATGAATGAAAGATAGCCATATGCGTTTATGATCTGTGTAACAAGAAGTTGCGTTCAAAGTAGTTGATGTAAATAAACGAATAATCATGATATTTTGCAATTTGTAGAATACCAAAATATTTGTACTGCTTTTTTCGGCTGAAAGGAGAATTATATTATATGAGAAGAAGAATAAAAAAATGTATTGCAATTTTTCTGAGTCTTGTTACTATTCTTCTTGGTGCATTACCAGTTTTTGCGAATGATGACAAAATAATAGTTAATGAAGAGCTTGCCATTCAAATGGCTGAGGATTTTGCCAACGCTGTTGCACCAGAATTACAGTTAAAAGGTAACAACCCAACTAAATTTTATAGTACATCTGGACAGGCAATAGGTTATATTGTAGATTATTATAAGGACAATTTACCTTATGGGTATGTAATTTTTGACTCAACGGAAGCATGTGCCATTGCCGAATATTCTATAGATCAAAATGCAAAAAGTCCATATTCTATAATTAATAGTCGTGGTGGAATATCGACGTACAGTCTCAATGAAGAAAAGCTGTATAAATTAGACCCAATTACATATGCAGTTATAGATGATGATAGTGGCTATTATTCTGACAATTATGGAAATACTGGTATAGTAGAAAATACAGCAATTATGCCAGCAAGCGTACCTGCAACAGAGTGGGACGATGTAATGTTTCGTGTTACGGACGTATATGCTCAATATGATGTTTATAATTTACACCATTTAACGGATTTTACTTTCGTCACTGAGGATGAAGCCACAGCCGCAACAGGAAGATATGCATGTGCAATTCAAGCGATGATTGCCTGTGCTATGCAATACGGGATTTACGAAAACATTGTAGGGTCATACATGGATTTGTGGCTGGGAAGTAATACAGATACTGATCATATAACAAATGGAATAATTTACGGTACAACAGATGATGATCAAATTGGACCTGCATTGGTTGATTTTTGTGCTGATAGAGGAATCTATATCAATCAGACTACACAAACGAATGCGGATTATTCTTTCTTTACTTCCTGTATTAATAGAGGAGATCCTGCTATTATTTGCATTGGTATTACAAAGGCTTCAAATGGAGAACATTCAAACCATGCTATGGCTGTTGAAGGGTACGCAACACTGGAAAATAAAGCATCTGGAACAGAATTTAGAAGTGTAATGGTAGCAGACGGTTGGTATCCAGAAGCAAGGCATTTATTATTTGATTCCGCATCATTTACTAAAAGAACGGGTATAGCTTTTGATAATTAATCGGATCAAATCAAAGAAAATCATTATAGCTGTTATCTGTACCCTAGCTTTAGTAGCTGTTATAGGAGCCATAATGATTAACCATCGTAAAGATCTTAATTCTGTTTCAGGTATAAATGATGTACCTTCTTTCTCCCGCGGAACAATTAAAGATTTCAATAGTATTAATTCAGAAATCACTGTTGAAATATCAAATGAAGATGCATCAAATTTTGCTGGTAACAGGGTTCTTGTATTAGAGTGCAATCCTTATGCGATAGGCCCGGAAATATTTGATGATCTATTTGTTGGTCAGCGTATAACCTTTTATTATTGGGATCATAACGTGAACGGAAATAGAATCAACAATATTGAATTTTTTAGCTAGGCATAAGAAATTACAAACAAATTGAACGAAGAAAAAACCCTAATGTATCAGTAATGAAAACGGGGAGTCCTGCCTTAATGGCAGGACTTTTCGTTTTCAGAAATATATAAAGTTTAAAGATAACTAACAGGGATGGCACGGTTCACATCTTTTAAGGTAACCAACTAATCATAGGTGCAGGATGCCGCCTTCGAAGCCCCTGTTGATTCTGGGTGTTTTATCCAGTACAATAAAGTTTTAAGATCACTAATTTTGGGATCGGAATATTTTTTTTGATTCCGATGGGATATAATGCCTGACCATTCTGAACGATCAGGCTTGCTTCTGTTTGGTATTTATCACGATAAAAGTAGAAGGGGAGGATTCGGGATTCTTTGATTATAGTAACTCTTGATAATTTCCGAAATGATGAAACTTTAGAAAAACGCGTCTGCCATCACCCCTGGTCCTTAGAACTTTCACATTGTTCCACCAGGTCAGGTAAGCTGCCAGGCCTATATCCAGGAAATACACCTTCGGTGCTTTGTGTCAGATCTTTCAGAAATGCAAGAGACTAGCAGCGCAAACCTGCATAAGATCAGGAATTTCAATGGAGTTAAATCAAATCAAGCTATATAAAATACAGTATCTGACAGTTGGAGTCATATCCGCCTATGGGAGAGCAAAAGGCAGTTGACTCCACTTACATTTACAGAGCTTTCAAATGCGTATCTGATTCCTTAATAATCTCGATGATTGGCCGAATTCAGGACTTCTGGTTAATCCAGAAGATCAGGATTATGTCGATTGCCTGACGTATCAGAATTGGTAAAATAGATGATTCCAGGCTAATATAAGATCGGATCGTATTTTTACTGGGATGAAAGAGATTGGTGTTTACCAGAAACTTTTCTGTGGTGCACCGCACCGTGAACAGAACCTATCCCTTATGTTTAGCTCTGATCCGCAGAAAAAGCAGGGGATGAGTTTATAAAGGGGAAAACATAATTTGGGCAGTAGTTATCTCTCAGGCTACACGCAAGTAAAACACTTCCCGGCATATCTGCCAGGATATATTTTATATATTTCATTGGGGCAAGTCTATTCGCCTTGGCAGTCTCAACCGAATACATCTGTTCCGGTAACCGACAGCGTTGCTGCAGAGAAAACATCCAAAGTCTCTGATGCCGGGCAGGAAGATATTTTAGAATCTGATAAACCCAAATTAGCTATTCCTAACGCTTTGACATCTGTATTACCATATAGTACAATCTACATGAATTTTCAATTTCTCCGCTGCAAATGCTTTAGGAGGATCGCAATGGAAAATTCAATACAATTTGTAAGTAAATTCATGGAGATATGTTAAAAAGAAGTAAATTTTAACAACTTTACAATCTCCTACACGTTAGAAGGTGGTTTTAGAACTAAAGAAGAAGCAAAGTATTAATCGCAGAACTTATGAAAAATGAATACATTCCATTTGATTACGACTTTTTCAATTTGCCTTCAAACATCCTGAAAATGACAGGAAACTGGAAACAGAAGAACTTCTGATACTACTTACAGATGATGAATTTACATCATTATGTGATAAATAGTATCAAATCGTCCGGAATGCTCCACTTAGTATCAAAATACAGGATTTTAGGGCACCTGTCGTAATTGCTCAAAATCAAGCCGAAAACATGTGTTAAAACGTGTGTCTGAACAGTATATTGAAACCCTATAATTGGAGAAATCACAGTACAACCACGAAAAATTAGAATTATATAAACTGCACAAAAAATAAGGTGTTAAAGTATGAGAAAGTTAGCATTAAGCGATGAAATTTTATTAAATATAGACAAACCGGCCCGATATATAGGAGGGGAGGTAAATGCGGTCATGAAGGACCCGGAAAAGGTAGACATACGCTTTGCGATGTGCTTTCCGGACGTATATGAAATCGGAATGTCCCACCTTGGCATACAGATTCTCTATGCCATGTTCAATAAACGGCCGGATACCTGGTGCGAGCGGGTCTATTCCCCCTGGCCGGATCTGGACCGGATCATGCGGGAAAAGCAGCTTCCGCTGTTTTCACTGGAATCTCAGACGCCTATCCGGGAATTTGATTTTCTTGGGATCACGATCCAGTACGAAATGTGCTACACCAATATCCTGCAGATTCTGGATCTTTCCGGGATCCCGCTGCACAGCAGCGAGCGGACGGAAGAAGATCCGATTGTCATAGGCGGCGGCCCCTGTACCTACAATCCGGAGCCGCTGGCAGATTTTTTTGACCTTTTTTATATCGGAGAGGGAGAAGTATCTTATGACGCGCTTTTGGATGCTTACCTGGAAAATAAAAGAAACAGGGGAAGCCGCCGCGATTTTCTGAAAAAAGCGGCGGGAATCCCGGGAATCTATGTTCCGGCGTTCTACGAAGCATCTTACCGGGAGGACGGCACGCTGGAGGCTTTCAATCCGGTCTGTCCGGAAGCTCCGAAGACAGTAGAAAAACAGCTGGTAATGGATTTTGACGCGGCCTGCTATCCGGAAGCGCCGGTTGTTCCCTTTATCAAAGCTACTCAGGACAGAGTCGTATTGGAAATCCAGAGAGGATGCATCCGGGGCTGCCGCTTCTGTCAGGCCGGCATGATCTACCGTCCGCTGAGAGAAAAGCAGCTGGAAGGGCTGATGGAAAAGGCGCGGACTATGCTGAAAAATACAGGATATGAGGAGATCTCCTTAAGTTCTCTTAGCTCCAGTGATTATCGGGAACTTCCGGAACTGCTGGATGATCTCATCGCGGACTGTGACCGCCGGCATGTAAATATTTCTCTTCCGTCTCTGAGGATTGACGCGTTCTCCCTGGATGTTATGTCCAAAGTGCAGGATGTAAAGAAAAGCAGCCTTACTTTCGCGCCGGAGGCAGGGTCTCAGCGGATGCGGGATGTGATCAATAAAGGACTGACAGAGGAGGATATACTGGGCGGAGCCGGAGAGGCTTTTCAGGGCGGATGGAATAAGGTGAAACTGTATTTCATGCTGGGACTTCCCGGTGAAAGAGAGGAGGATATTCTGGCAATTGCGGAACTCTGCGAAAAAGTAGCTGAGAGGTACTACGATATACCGAAAGACCAGCGGAATGGAAAATGCCAGATTACCGCCAGCAGTTCCTTTTTTGTGCCGAAGCCGTTTACGCCCTTCCAGTGGGCCTCAATGAACACGAAGGAGGAGTTCCTGGAAAAAGCCCGGATTTTAAAGGAAGCAGTCCGGTCCCAGAAGAATCAGAAAAGTATAAAATATAATTATCATGAAGCGGATATCAGCGTTCTGGAGGGAGTTCTCGCAAGAGGTGACCGGCGGCTGGGAGCCGTAATAGAGGCGGCTTACAGACATGGTGCTCTGTTTGATGCCTGGTCGGAGACTTTCCGTCCCGAGTGCTGGGAAGAAGCTTTCCGGGAACAGGGAACAGACCCTGCGTTTTACACTTCCAGAGAGCGCAGCCTGGATGAGTTGTTCCCCTGGGATTTTATCAGCACCGGCGTGTCAAAGAATTTCTTAAAAAGAGAGTGGGAAACTGCCCGGGCAGAAAAAGTTACGCTTAACTGCCGTCAAAAATGCGCGGGCTGCGGTGCCAGAACATATGGAGGAGGTGTCTGCTTTGAGACTGAGAATTAAATTTTCAAAGACAGGTTCCATGAAATTTATAGGACATCTGGATGTGATGCGCTATTTTCAAAAGGCGCTGCGCAGAGCGGAAATTGACGTGGCTTTTTCCGGCGGCTTCAGCCCCCACATGCTCATGTCCTTTGCGCAGCCTCTGGGCGTGGGAGCAGTCAGCAGGGGAGAATATTTTGACCTGGATGTAAATTCCTGTGAAAGTACAAAAGATTTTCAGCAGAGACTGAATGCTCAGATGGTGCCGGAGATTCAGGTCCTCCAGGTGGTCAGGATTCCGGAGGATAAAGCTTCTAAGGGAATGACTTTAGTGGCGGCGGCGGACTACCGGGTAATCTTCCGGGATCCTTTCCTGCTCCCGTCCGGCTGGCAGGATAGAATTTCAGGTTTCCTTGCAAAGTCTTCGATTCACGTAGTGAAAAAGGGAAAAAGCGGGGAAAAGGACTGGGACATCCGGCCTCTGATCTACAGTATGGAAGCGGAAGATAATGGCCTGTTTCTCAGAGTCAGCGCCGGAAGCAAAGACAACCTGAAGCCGGAACTGGCAGCGGAGGCTTTCGGAGACTATCTGGGGATCCATATTCCGGAACACGGTCTGCAGATCTGCAGAGAAGAACTCTACGCGGGTCTGGGAAAAGATGGAAAAACTCATTTTTGCCCGCTGGGAGAATTGGGGGAAACCATTGAATAAAAAACTGGTAATTGCCAATATGCCGGTCGGAGGAAACAGCTGCCTGTGCGTCGGACTTTTTGACGGATTCCGGGCGGAGGAAGTGTTTCTTTTTCCAAAGCAGAAACAGGCATTTCTGGGCGGTATCTATGTGGGGATTGTTGAAAAGGTCGCTGAAAATATAGGGGCCGCTTTTGTGCGGACAGCTCCGGGACAAAATGTGTATCTTCCGCTTTCCGACGGAGAAAAAGCAATTTATAAAACGCGGAAGAAAAACCGTATTTTGAAGCCCGGAGATGAACTGCTGGTTCAGATAGAAAAAGAAGCGCTGAAAACGAAGCTTCCCAGAGCCTCCGCCAATCTTCAGCTTCCCGGAAAATATCTGGTTCTCACTACGGGAAGTTCCGGTTTAAGCTTTTCGCGCCGCCTTGGGGAGGATGCAAAAAAGCGGATCCGAAAAGAACTGCCGGAAGGGGACCGGCCTTTCGGGATCATCGTGCGGACCAATGCCGGGGAAGCTTCCGGAGAAGAAGTGACTGAGGAACTTCTGAATATGGAAGCGCGGCTGGAACAGATCTGCCGTCAGGGGGTGACCAGAAGCTGCGGGACATGTCTTTACCGGGGAGCTCCTGACTGGCTGAAGGAACTTTCCAGAATTCCTTTTCGGGAATTGTCGGAGATCGTTACCGATGACCCGCAGGTTATGGAAAGTCTGCGGGGTTATCTCTCAGAAGCCGAAAAGAAAACACTGGGACTTAAAATGTATGAAGATCCTTTGCTTCCCCTGTTCCGCCTGTATTCTATGGAAGGGCTTCTCGAAGCTTTAAGCCGTGAAAAAGTGCCTTTGAAATCCGGCGGTTCTTTAGTCATCCAGCAGACGGAGGCGTTTGCGGTGATTGATGTAAATACCGGAAAATATGACGGAAAAAAGAGCGCGGAGGATACCGTATGCTTTACTAATCTGGAGGCCGCGGCAGAGGCTGCCAGGCAGATCCGCCTGCGCCAGCTTTCCGGCATTATACTGATTGATTTTATTAATATGCGCCGCAGTGAAACAAGGCAGCAGCTTCTGGAAGAAATGAGACAGCGCACAGCGGAGGATCCGGTGAAAACAGCGGTGGTGGATATAACCCCCCTTGATATTATGGAAATCACCCGCCAGAAAGAGCGGCGGTCTTTAAAAGAACAGATTTTTCTTCTTGAAAATCAGGAGGGAAAGGAGAAAAAAAATGGAACAGATTCCTTATGAATTTCTCAAAAATACAGCTCCTTACGGGCTTGAAAAAAGAAAGACGCCTTCAAAGCTGGCTCTCTGGAAGGTATTGGTCTTTTTCGCCGCGGTAATGGCAGTTTTTCTTTTCCTTGGCAGCTATATCCAGTACCGCCTGGGAATGGCGGGCGTTGCCGTCACAGAACTTATGTTTCTTGCTGCGGCTGTTTTGTTCGCTTTGAGCCAAAAAGCCGATCTCAGGCAGGTATTTCCGGTGCGCCGTCCTAAACTTCTGCTGATCGGCGCGGCATCTGTTCTGTGGGCGGCATCTTATCTGTCCGTGATTATTGTGAACCTGATCATGGCCTATTTTTTCCCCGCAGGCATTTTAGGCACCGGAAACTCTACAAATGCGGTTATTTCCAGTATTCCCTGGGGAGCCGCATTTCTGATCACCGCAGTTCTGCCGGCAGTCTGTGAAGAAGCACTTCATCGGGGCGTGATCCAGTACGGAGTTCAGAACACTTTGAAAAAAAGCTGGATGATCGTATTGCTTATGGGTCTGCTGTTCGGTGTATTTCATGTCAGTCTGTGGAAGTTCCTTCCCACTGCTGTACTGGGGGCAGCCATGTCCTATCTGCTTCTGCGCACAGGAAATATGCTGTATTCCAGCTATTTTCATTTCCTGCACAATGCAGTGCAGATGCTGCTCCTGCTTCCGGCCGCTTCTGCTGCCGGGACAGTCTTCGCTTCGGAGACACAGGATTTTCTCTATCAATCCGTCCGCCGGATCCTGCCTGTGTCCATCGGGCTTTATCTGTGCATTGGAGCAGTAATCCCCTTCCTGCTGTATTTGTCTCACTGGATGATGATCCGGGCGGAAATGGGTGTGAGGATCCGTTTTATCCCCTGGGGACCCGCCGGTAAAAAGATACTGCGCTGGATTCTGATCCCTACAATTTTGTTCCTGGCAGCCGGGCTGCTGATCCTGATGTGCGGGATAGGAGGCGCGGTTCGGTATACAGGGCGGTTCGGATATTGAGGACCCTGTTTTTCTGTACAGGACCCCGCTCCTGTGATATACTTGCCTTAATGCAAAAAAGATGCCGGATGGCAGTTCGGGGCTTTTTCGGCCTGGCGGTTTAAAGAAAAGAAGGAGGAGCAGGAATGTCCAAAGTAGCTATTGTCACTGACAGCAACAGCGGTATCACGCAGGACAGAGCAAAAGAATTGGGAATCACCGTGATCCCTATGCCGTTTTTTGTAAACGGAACCTGCTATTATGAGGATGTTAATCTCAGTCAAAAGGATTTTTACCGATTATTAGCCGATGACAGCATGTCTGTATCCACTTCACAGCCATCGCCGGGAGAGGTGATGGATCTGTGGACAAGACTGCTGAAAGACTATGATGAGATTGTCCATATTCCTATGTCGAGCGGACTCAGCGCGTCCTGCAGCACGGCGCTGTCTCTGGCGGAGGATTTTGACGGGAGAGTCCAGGTGGTCAACAACCATCGGATTTCTGTAACGCTGTACCAGTCTGTAATGGATGCGGCAGCTATGGCAGAAGCCGGATACGGGGCCAGGGCGATCCGCCAAAGGCTGGAAGAAGAAAAACAGGAATCCAGCATCTACATCATGGTGGACTCTTTAAAATATTTAAAGAAAGGCGGAAGGATCACACCTGCGGCAGCTATGATCGGAACCGTGCTGAAATTAAAGCCGGTCCTGCAGATCCAGGGAGAAAAGCTGGACGCGTATGCCAAAGTCAGAGGCGGCAGAGCGGCCAGAAAAATTATGCTGGAAGCCATGCATAAGGATTTTGACGGCCGCTTTGCAGAACATGTGAAAAAAAATGAAATGTGTCTCCAGATCGCCTACTGCTACGGGATGGAAGAGGCTGTAGAAGAGTGGCGCCGGGAGGTGGAGGCATCGTTTCCGGGAATGGAGGTTCACGGAGATCTTCTGGCCCTGAGTATCGTTTGTCATACAGGCCCCGGATGCCTTGCCATTGCCTCCGCAAAAAAAGTCACCGTCTGACGAAAATCCATTGACAAAAAACAGCTTGTATGCTAAGCTAATCTAGTATGCCGCACAGAGAGGTATAAGTGTTCCAGGAACCACCGAATCTGGCGAGTAATGATAATAGGAGGTGCCATATGTACGCAATTATTGCAACAGGTGGTAAACAGTACAAAGTAGCCGAGGGCGATATCATTAAAGTGGAAAAGCTTGGTGTGGAAGCCGGTGAGAGTGTTACGTTTGACCAGGTACTTGCAGTAAGAGATGACGCGTCCCTGAAAGTGGGAGCAGAAGCAGCAGGCGCTACAGTTACCGCTTCTGTTGTGGAAAACGGCAAAGGCCGCAAAGTCATCGTCTACAAGTATAAGAGAAAAACCGGATACCACAAGAAAAACGGTCATAGACAGCAGTATACCGCAGTAAAGATCGAAAAGATCAACGCGTAAACCGGTGGCTGCATGACAAAAGTAACGTTTTATCAGAATCAATCCGGTCAGTACACTGGCTTTGAGGCCGATGGACATGCCGGGTCAGGGACAGAAGGAGAGGATCTGGTCTGTGCCGCTATCTCTGTTTTAATCATCAATGCAGTGAATTCTCTGGAACAGCTGACGGAGGATGATTTTACAGTGGATACCGATGAGGAAAGAGGATTTTTCCGGCTTTCCATTGACGGGAATCATTCTCCGGAAGCAGATATCCTGCTGCGTTCCCTGGTGATCGGTCTGACAGGGATTGAGGACGATGAGGCAAATCAGAATTACATTGACATCATTTTCGAGGAGGTGTAGATACATGTTGAAGATGAATCTTCAGTTCTTTGCTCATAAGAAGGGAGTCGGCTCCACAAAGAACGGCCGTGATTCCGAGTCCAAGAGACTGGGTGCCAAGAGAGCTGACGGCCAGTTTGTAAAAGCCGGAAATATTCTTTACAGACAGCGCGGCACCAGGATCCATCCGGGTGAAAACGTTGGGATTGGTAAAGACGATACTCTGTATGCCAAGACAGACGGTATCGTAAGATTCCAGAGAAAAGGAAGAGATAAAAAGCAGGTTTCTGTTCTTCCGGTGGCTGAATAATGATAAGCTGGCGGGGCTGTTGCAGTGATTGTAATAGCCCCGCATTTTTTCTAAAAGAAACCTGTGTGTTCCTAAAAGTTAGTACTCTGTACAGGAGGTCAGCATGTTTGCAGACAGAGCGAAAATAATCATCCGGTCCGGCAAGGGAGGCGACGGTCATGTCAGTTTCCGCCGTGAGAAATATGTGGCTGCCGGCGGGCCGGACGGCGGCGATGGCGGCAGAGGCGGGGATGTCATCTTTGAAGTGGACAAAGGTCTGAATACCCTGGGAGAATACCGCCACAGCCGCAAATTTTCCGCCGGAAACGGCGAGGAGGGCGGAAAGCGCCGCTGCCACGGGAAAGACGGCGAGGATATTATCTTAAAAGTTCCGGAAGGTACAGTGATCCGGGAAGCTGCAACCGGAAAAGTGATTGCGGATATGTCCGGCCCCAACCAGCGTATGGTGATCCTTCGGGGCGGCCGCGGCGGGAATGGAAATATGCACTACGCTACCGCTACGATGCAGGTGCCCAAATACGCGCAGCCGGGACAGCCTGCTAAGGAACTGGAGGTTCAGCTTGAATTAAAAACGATTGCGGATGTGGGACTGGTGGGATTCCCGAATGTGGGAAAATCTACGCTGCTTTCCAGAGTCAGCAATGCGGAGCCAAAGATTGCCAATTACCATTTCACCACACTCAGCCCGAATTTAGGCGTAGTGGATCTTGAAGGCTGCCGGGGATTTGTGATCGCTGATATTCCCGGACTGATCGAGGGGGCATCGGAGGGCGCCGGACTGGGATATGAATTCCTGCGGCATATTGAGCGGACCCGGCTTCTGATCCATCTGGTAGACGCTGCCTCGGTGGAAGGCAGAGACCCGGTAGAGGATGTCTACAGGATCAACCGTGAACTGGAAAAATACAATCCGGAAATCGCGAAGAGACCTCAGGTGATCGCTGCCAATAAAATCGATGTGTTCCCGGAGACAGAGCAGGAAACGCCGGTAGAACGATTAAAGAAGGAATTTGAGCCCCAGGGGATTCCTGTATTCCCGATTTCGGCGGTAAGCGGCCAGGGGGTCAAAGAACTGCTGTATTACGTACAGGAACAGCTTCAGAAACTTCCTGCTGAAACAGTGGTGTTTGAGCCGGAATTTTCTCCGGAGGAAGCCTTGATTCCGGAAAATCTTCCTTACACGGTTTCGAGGGATGAAAAGGATCCTCATACATTTATTGTGGAAGGGCCGAAGATCGAAAAAATGCTGGGATATACCAATCTGGACTCCGAAAAAGGATTCGCGTTTTTTCAGAAGTTTCTCAGTACATCCGGAATCCTGGAAGATTTGGAAAATGCCGGCATACAGGAAGGCGATACAGTCCGGATGTACGGCCTTGCCTTTGATTATTATAAATAAGGAGGAAACATGACCAGCAAACAGCGTTCTTATTTAAAAGGACTTGCGATGAAAATGGATCCGATTCTTCAGATCGGAAAATCCAGTCTGACACCTGAATTCACAAAATCAGTCGATGAAGCGTTGGAGGCCAGGGAACTGATCAAGATCAACGTCCTGCAGAATTGTCTGGACGATTCCGGAGAGATGGCTCAGATTCTGGCAGAGCGTACCGGATCCCAGGTGGTCCAGGTCATCGGAAGGAAGATCATCCTTTACAGGGAAGGAAAAAAAGAGAAAAAGAAGATTGTCCTTCCCGGAGCCTGAGGGGTGAGGACCGGTGGATCACAGAACAAAAATCGGAATTATGGGAGGAACCTTCGATCCGATCCATGTAGGGCATTTGATCCTGGGAGAAGCGGCCTACCGCCAGTTCGGGCTGGAAAAAGTGTGGTTTATGCCGTCGGGAAACCCTCCTCACAAGAAAAACAGGACCGGAAGAGCGACAGATGAGCAGCGGGTCGAAATGGTACGCCGGGCAATCGCCGACAATCCGCATTTTACCCTTTCACTGATCGAAATGTACGAGGACGGATACAGCTATACCTATCGGACATTGGAATCCCTCAGGGCAAAATATCCGGAGACAGACTTTTACTTTATTATCGGAGGAGATTCGCTTTTTGATTTTGATCACTGGCGGGAGCCCCAGCGGATTGCCGACGCCTGCCGCATTGTAGCCGCTACCAGAAATCAGGTAAGCCCCGAAAAGTTTGAGGCCGCGCTTACAGAGATGAGAAAGCGCTATCAGCAGGAATTTCTGAAACTCGATACGCCGAATCTGGACATCTCATCCTGTCATATCAGGGAGATGATCCAAAAAGGCGAGTCAGTTAAATACTATCTTCCTGATCCGGTTATTGATTATATATATGAAAATCATATTTACGGGAGTTGAGGAATCATGAATTTTTCTTATGAAAAAGCAGAAAAACGACTGCGGAAAGAACTGGATTCCGGACGGTACCGCCATACGATGGGAGTAATGTATACTGCAGCCTGCCTTGCCATGGTACATGGATGCGATATGGAGAAAGCCCGTATAGCGGGGCTGCTCCACGACTGCGCGAAATGCATCCCGAATTCTAAAAAACTATCTATGTGTGCCAAAGCCGGGATCGTTGTCACTGATTTTGAGCGGAAAAATCCGTTTTTGCTTCACGCCAAGCTGGGGGCATACGTAGCGGAAGAGGAGTACGGAATAAAGGATCCGGATATTTTAAGCGCCATTACCTGGCACACGACCGGGAAACCCAGAATGACCCGGCTGGAGCAGATCATCTATATTGCCGATTATATGGAGCCTAACCGCTATAAAGCGCCGAATCTGGAAGAGGTAAGGAAGCTTGCCTTTGAAGATCTGGATCTGTGTATGTATCGGATTCTCCGGGATACTGTGGAATATCTGAAAGAAAATCCGAAATCTATGGACATGACCACAGAAGCTGCCTATAAATACTACAAACGTCTGATGGAAGAGGAGGAGTGAAGAGGAGATGTCAAAAGCAAGCGAAATGGTAAAACTGGCTGCGGCCGCTCTTGAGGACAAAAAAGCAGTGGACATCCGCGTTCTTGATATTGAAAAGATCTCAACCATTGCCGACTACTTTATCATTGCCAGCGGCGCCAACCGAAATCAGGTGCAGGCTATGGCCGACAATGTGGAGGAAGTTCTTGGAAAAGCCGGGTACAGTCCTAAAAGCGTAGAGGGATACCGGAATGCCAACTGGATCCTTCTGGACTACGGCGATGTGGTCCTGCACATCTTTGATGAAGAAAACAGGCTGTTCTATGACCTGGAAAGGATCTGGAGAGACGGAACACAGGTAGATCTGGAAAATTTCCGATAATATCAGGAATATAAGATATGAATGTGATTTGAGACCGGCAGGGGCGTTTCCTGCCGGTCTTTTCGCGGGAGCGCGCCCGGATCAGGACATAAACCGGAGTACGCCGATGACTTTACCTAGGATCTGCAGTTCTCCTCTGACAATGATCGGCTCCATATAGTCATTTTCCGGCTGCAGACGGTAATAGCCGTCTTCTTTGTAAAAGGTCTTTACTGTAGCGGAGTCATCTACCAGAGCCACAACCATCTCTCCGTTTCCGGCGGAAGCCTTCTGTTCTACAAGAACATAGTCCCCGTTCAGGATTCCCGCATTGATCATGCTTTCTCCCTTTACTTTCAGGAGAAAGGTCTGATTGTTGGGCAGACGGTCCGCGGGAATGGGAAAATAAGATTCAATCCTTTCTACCGCCAAAAGAGGCTGTCCGGCAGCGACTTCGCCGATGACGGGAACGCCTACCAGGTTGTCTGTATTAGATGCCACGCCCTCCTCAAAGCCGGAGATACGGTCCAGCCGCTCCTCCTGAAAAGCATCGTCCAGAATTTCGATTGCCCGGGGCTTGGTGGCATCCTTTTTTATATATCCGTTTTTCTCCAGCGCTTCCAGATGCGCGTGGACCGAGGAAGTGGATTTCAGCCCTACGGCTGTACAGATCTCACGGACAGAAGGCGGATAGCCCTTTTCCAGGATTTCATTTTTTAAATAGGAGAGAATCTCCTGCTGTTTATGATTGATCGGCCCTTTTGCCATAATAAAACCTCCGGAATCTTTTTGCTTTTTCCATCATATCATACTCTCAGAGAGAATGCAAACATATTTTCAGAACAAACGTTCGGAAAAATATATTGACAAACATATGTTCTTAATATATAATTTGTCTATAACGAACAGATGTTCTTGCGAAATTCAAAGGGGGAAATGAGTATGAAGACAAAGGCAGGAAACCGCAGGCGGGCAAAGGGAGTTGCAGTATTGTTTTTGATTTTATGTGCAGCGGTGCTGATTTTGCTGCGCTGTACGGTATCAAACGCCAGCGCCAATGAAAACGCGCCGGAACCCAGATATAAATACTATACCAGCATCCAGATTCAAACCGGAGACACTCTGTGGAGCATCGCAGAAAATTATATGACAGGTGAATACGCGGATATTTACGAGTATATCAATGAGGTGATGGAAATTAATCATCTGAACAGCGATTTTCTCCAGGCCGGAAAACGCCTGTGCGTACCGTATTATTCATCCGAGTATAAAGAATGATCAAAGAAAGATATTTTTCGTTTTCGGGGAGGCATGAGGATGACCCTTTGGGTTCATCTTCGTGCCTGTTTTCATCTTGACTTTCAAGAAGGTTTTTGCTATGATTTCAGGGTAATCTATTCCAAAAACCTGTGTTTTCCGAATAGATTACAGAAAGGATGTGCTGCCCGATGGACGCAAAAAGAATTACCTATCATACTCTCACAGAAAAAGAAAATACACTGAAGCTCAGAGAGGTCCTTCAGAGCCTTCCTCCCTTCGCGGCGGATTTTTTCAGAGCAGTTTCAAATACCACCGCAGCCAGTACACGGATTAAATATGCTTATGACATAAGGATTTTCTTTCAGTTTCTGATCAGTGAAAATCCCATGTTCAGAGGTCTTTCCATTGAACACATGGACCTATCCGTGCTGGACCGGGTAACAGCCCTGGATATCGAGGAATATATGGAATATCTGAAGGCTTACCGGGATACAGACGGCCAGTACGTGACCAACGGGGAAAAGGGTCTGAAGCGCAAAATGTCCGCTCTCCGCTCTTTTTACAGCTACTATTACAGGCATGAAATGATCCGCACAAATCCTGCTTTGCTGGTAGACATGCCGAAACTCCATCAGAAAGCCATTGTCAGACTGGACGCGGACGAAGTTGCCCGCCTTCTGGACTATATGGAACAATGCGGAAGTTCTCTTTCCGGCCAGCAGAAAGTATATTATGAAAAGACAAAGGAACGGGATATCGCCATTGTTACTCTCCTGCTGGGGACAGGGATCCGGGTTTCAGAATGTGTGGGGCTGGATATAGAGGATGTAGATTTCCGAAACAACGGGATAAAAGTAACCCGCAAGGGGGGCAATGAGATGATTGTCTATTTCGGCAGTGAAGTCCGCCGGGCTCTGGAAAATTATCTGCCGATCCGGGCAGGGATCACCCCCCAGGCAGGCCACGAGCACGCACTCTTCTATTCTTCCCAGAGGCGCCGCATCGGTGTGAAGGCCGTGGAAAATCTTGTCAAAAAATACACCAGCCACATTACAACGACAAAGAAAATCACCCCGCACAAACTGCGCAGCACGTATGGAACGGCGCTTTATCAGGAAACCGGCGATATTTATCTGGTAGCGGATGTCCTGGGACATAAGGATGTTAATACAACGAAAAAACATTATGCTGCCATCGATGACTCCAGGCGCCGGAGAGCCGCCGGGGCGGTTCATCTTCGTGAGGACTCCTCTTCCGGTCAGGAGGTTCAGGAGAAAAAAGCGAATCAGTCAACATAATTTTATTATGTTGACTGATTCGCTCTCGGTACAATATTCCTGCTTACTTTTTCACATCCATTTTCGGATCCTGCTCAGACGGATCCTTGTCTGCGGAATCTGATTTCCTGATCCGGCTTTTAAAGGTAAAGGCCTCCTCTTTGCGGATCTCCCGTCCGCGGTGCAGCCGGATCCCCTCATGGGTTTTCTCATCCACCTGGTCCAATCCATCGTAAAATTCCTGTCCGGTGGGCATATTCTTATCTTCCAGCCGCCGGTCCATATAATGTCTAACAGCTGTACAGATGACAGCGCAGACAGGCACTCCGATCAGCATGCCGGGGATCCCGAAAAGGCCTCCTCCCACCATGATCGCGATCAATACCATCAGACTGCTGAGGCCGGTGGAATCTCCCAGGATCCGGGGAGCAATAAAATTTCCATCGATCTGCTGCAGAATAAAGATAAAAATGATAAAATACAAAGCCTGGATCGGATTTACCATAAAGATCAAAACAGCGCTGGGAATCGCTCCCAGATAGGGGCCGAAAAAGGGTATAAAGTTTGTCACGCCCACTACAACGCTGATCAGGATGGCATAGGGCATTCCCAGTATCAGCATACCGATATAGCACCAGACCGCAATATTAAGAGAGTCCAGCATCATACCGATAATATATTTTCCAAAAGTGGCGTCAATATACTGGCAGTCTTTAATGATCTGATTGGCCCGCCGGGTGCTGAATACCGCGTATACTCCTTTTTTGGCATTGGCGATCAGGGATTCTTTGCCGTAAAGCATATAAATAGAAACAATAATACCCAGGATCAGATTCTTAATAAACGTTATGAATCCTATCAGACCGGAAGAAAGTTCCCGGAGGAGACTGTTCATCTGCGGCATCAGATCCTGGCTCAGCCACTCTTCCGCTTTTGTAGAGTAGGTGGAGATCAGACTGTTGACGGTGTTTTCCAACTCCGGATTTCCCTTCAGGGCGGATGAAATCCAATCTTGTATATTGTCGATGTATCTGGGAAAGTTTTCTACAATGCTGGCAATACTGTTGATGACCTGGGGGATCAGCAGCGCCAGAAGCAGATAGATCGCGAACAGGAATAAGAACAATGTCACCAGAACACTGGCCAGGCGGACGGCCTTCCGGCCCTTCTTTTTGAGGTCCGTCTTCATCAGTTTGAGGATGTTTCCGAATACTTTCGCCTCGATGATCCTGACCAGGGGCCACAAAACATACGAGATCAGCAGTCCGAAGATCAGCGGCATCAGGATTGCTATGAGGATATCGATTCCGCGTTTCAGAACGCCCATATGGAAAATTACAAAGTAAAAAAGAATTCCGGCTGCCGCCGCCAGGAAAGCTGTCAGCCCCCAGCGGAAATATTTATTGTCAGGTTTAAATTTCATTGTCCGTACACCCCGCGTTTGTCATGTATTTATTATATAGCATATGACTGCAATATTTCAACTATTTACATCTTTTCCGCCATCTTATATAATAGGTATCGTTCCCGCTTCTATTCCGGCCATACGCGCCGGATCAGGAATTTGGAGGTTTTCTATGAAATTACAGCATTTATTAAGTTTAACCAGAAAAGCCGTGGATGAGTACCAGATGATCCAGGAAGGAGACCGGATCGCGGTAGGCATTTCCGGCGGCAAAGACAGTCTCACCCTGCTTTACGCGCTCCATGGACTTATGCGCTTTTATCCAAACCATTTTTCTCTTCAGGCAGTTACTGTGGATCTTGGCTTTTCCGGTGCCGACTATTCCGCCATTCAAGACCTCTGCGCCCAGCTGCAGATCCCGTATACTGTCATACATACCGAAATATCTCAGATCATCTTTCAGGAGCGGAAGGAAGAAAATCCCTGTTCGCTCTGCGCGAAAATGAGAAAAGGGGCGCTGAATCAGGCAGTCAGGGAACTGGGCTGCACAAAAGTTGCTTACGCCCACCACAAAGATGACCTGATCGAGACCATGCTCCTTTCCCTGATCTATGAAGGGCGCTTCTTCTGTTTTTCTCCGAAAACATATCTGGACAGGACACAGCTGTGGGTCATCCGCCCCATGATGTTTGTGGACGAGGCGGATGTCATTGGATTTAAAAAGAAATATCAGCTCCCTGTCATCAAGAATCCATGCCCTGCGGACGGATATACCAGACGGCAGTACGCCAAAGAACTTCTGGCGGATTTAAACCGCGCGAATCCGGGAGTAAAGGAGCGGATGTTTTCCGCTATCCTCAATGGAAAGATTCAGGGATGGCCCCAGCGGACCCCCAGGATCCGCTGATGATCATCCGCGGGCAAATAAAAAGAGAAAGCCGCTTTTGCTGACGAAAGGCCGCTTTCTCTTTTGAAAATTTCCTGTGTTTATTCGATATCACCGGGTTTACAGTTGAATATTGCTTTTTGGAAGCCTTTTTCATGGCGCTGGATCATCGCTTTCAAAAGATCTACAGTGCCGTCGATACCGAAAATCCCGCTGTCCAGGCATACATGATAGCTTTCCATATCTCCCCACTTTTTGCAGGTATAATAATTATAATAGCTTGCCCGGCTTTTATCTGTTTTCTGAATGATATCCTTGGCTTTCGCATCGCTGACAGAGTCCATGGCCGCCACCCGGCGTACCCTCTTCTTCAGATCCGCATGGATAAATACACTCAGACAATGGGGATTGTCTTCCAGCGCGTAGTCCGCGCATCTTCCGATAAATACACAGGGACCCTCTTTTGCCAGATTTTTGATCGTGTCAAACTGAGCCAGAAAAACCTTCTGATTCAGAGGCATGTCAGAGAGCACTCCTGAAGAATAGCCATAGGAATAAGTATCCATGACCAGAGAATAAAGAAAGCTGCTGGTCGGCTTCTTGTCGTTTGCCTCAAATATCTCTTTGCAGAGACCACTGTCTTTTGCCGCACGCTCCAAAAGTTCTTTGTCATAACACGGAATGCCAAGCTGCTTTGCAAGTTCTCGTCCAATCTGGAGTCCGGCGCTGCCGTGCTGGCGGCTGATGGTAATAATGGTATTCATATAACGCTCTCCTTTCTACGCCGTTTTCAATAATTAATTTAATTATAATACGAATTTTCAAAAATGTACAGACGATTCATGCAAGGACTTGAAGAAGTTTTTTAAAGTACTCCGGCAGAGGCGCCGTAAATTCCATATACTCCCCGGTGCGCGGATGAACAAATCCCAATACCATAGCGTGCAGTACTTGTCCCTGCAGATGGGGAACGGGAGATTTTTTCGGGCCGTAAAGGGGATCTCCCAGGATCGGATGGCCGATACTTGAGAGGTGGACCCGGATCTGATGGGTTCGGCCGGTTTCCAGTTCACACTCAATATAGGAAAACCCCTTGAGCCGCTGCAGAACGGTTACGTGGGTGACTGCCGGCTTTCCGTTTTTTACATGGACTGCCATCTTCTTTCTGTCAACAGGATGGCGGCCGATGTCACCCTCTACCGTAAATTTCTCCTCCGGAAAGTATCCGCAGGCAATGGCCCGGTAGCGCCTGGTAATGCTGTGTACTGCCAGCTGCTCTGCCAGCGCCCGGTGGGCCCCGTCGTTTTTGCAGACCACCAGAGCGCCGGTAGTATCTTTATCGATCCGATGGACAATGCCCGGCCGCAGGATCCCGTTTATACCGGAGAGGCTGTCGCGGCAGTGATACATTAATGCATTTACCAAAGTATGCTCATAATGGCCGGCTGCAGGATGAACTACCATATCTTTCGGCTTATTGACCACCAGAAGATCCTGATCCTCAAACAGTATATCCAGCGGTATGTTCTCCGGCAGGATTTCTGGTTCCTTCTGTTCAGGCAGCAGGACAGAAAAACTGTCGCCGCAGCGAAGACGGTAGTTTGCCTTCACAGGCTGCCCCTCTCTGAGAACCTTTGCGTCCTTCAGAAGCTTCTGCAGATAAGACCTGGACAGATCCGTTAATTTTTCTGATAAAAAGCGGTCGATTCTTTTTCCCTGATCTTCCGTCTGTGCTGTCAGCGTCCATGTTTCCATCAGTCTCTACACTCCTATTTTGCTGCTTTCTTTTTGGAAGACAGAAAACTGAAATCCCCGTCTTTGTAGTAGAAAAACACCAGAAGCAGTATTGCCAGGAAGGATAAAGTAATATAGATATCTGCCACGTTGAAAATCGGAAAATCGATCAAAGAGAAATAGATAAAATCTACTACATACCGGTTTATGATCCTGTCCAGGAAATTTCCTGCCGCCCCCGCCACCAAAACAATGCAGCAGCCGATCAGCGGATAATAATGCTTTGTTTTTGGCGTCCGGATGAAAAAGAAGACGGCCGCCGCCAGAAAGACCAGAGTCAGGATCCAGAAAAACACCTGCATGTTCTGGAGGGAGCCGAAAGCGGCCCCTCTGTTTTCCAGGTACTGGAACTCCAGTGCCCCCGGTATCAGGACAAAGGGATCCTTTCCTTTTAAGAAAAGTACAGCCAGATATTTTGTCAGCTGATCAAAGCCCAGCAAAAGAGCCAGAAGGATCAATGAAATCAGCGTGATCCGAAAGTGTTTCTTTTTCTGCATGTTTATCTTTCCCCGTTCTTTTCTATGATGTGAATGGCTTCCAGAATTTCTTCGTCTGAAACGGTTTTATCGATGACTGCGCTGCCCAGCGGATGCAGCAGGATAAACTTGATCCTGCCCTGATCCATTTTTTTGTCCGATTTGCTGGCCTTCAGCACCGCAGAGGGATCCAGCCCTTCGGTTTGGAGAGGAAGGCCAAAAGCCTTCATTCCGGCCGTTACAGCCTCAAATTCCTCCTTGCGGATAAAACCTCTTTTCAGAGAGATATAGGCGGCGGCAACTGTTCCGAGAGCCACACATTCCCCGTGCTGAAGGCTGAAATTTTTCAGCTTTTCAACGGCATGGCCAAGGGTATGGCCCAGATTTAAAATAGCGCGGAGTCCCTGCTCTTTGGGATCTGCCTCCACCACCTCTGCCTTGATCTGGCAGCAGCGCCGGATCATAAAGCTGAGGACTTCTGAATCCCTGTTCAGAATTTCGTCTTTATGAGAAAGCAGCCAGCGGAAAAATTCTCCGTCCCTGATCAGAGCTGTTTTCAGCACTTCCCCCATGCCGCCGGAAAACTGGCGTTCCGGAAGCGTTTTCAGCACTTCCATATTCATATAGACCAGACGGGGCTGGTAAAAGGCTCCAACCATATTTTTATATTTGGAAAAATCTACGCCGGTCTTTCCGCCGATGCTGCTGTCCACCTGCGCCAACAGTGTGGTGGGAATCTGGATAAAATCAATGCCTCTCAGATAAGTAGCGGCAGAAAAGCCGGTGAGATCGCCGACTACCCCGCCTCCCAGGGCGATCAGCAGATCTCTGCGCTCATATTTTTTTTCAATCAGAAATTCATACAGAGACTGAACTGTATTCAGGTTTTTATTTTCCTCTCCCGCCTGAAAAACAAAGGCGTCTGTCTGTCCGAAAAGGCCGGAAACAGCTTCCTTTACCTGAGTTAAATATAATTCGCTCACCTGGCTGTCCGTGACAATACAGGCCCTGCGGGCAGGCAGCCGAAGCTGTTCCAGCTGGGACGCCAGTCCGGAAAAATGATTTTCCCATACAATATCATAGGAAAATTCCAAAGGTTCTCCTTTTCGTTCAATCCGTAAAGACTGCATGTGTTCTCTCCTCCTCTAGATGTATCGATAAACGCTGATGAGATTTCTGCCCTTTTTTGTCCGGGACAGAACCTGTCCAAAGCGGAATTTTCCGAGGCCGCGGACAGAAACCTGGTCGCCGGGGTCCGGAACGTACCCGTTGGATGTGATCATACGCCCGTTTACAAAGACCCGGCCCGCCTCCGCTAAAGAAGCCAGGGAACTGCGGGAGGAACGGAAAGCGAGAGCGATCACCGCGTCCAGACGCACGGAAGCCACTGTACCGGTAATCTCCTCCTCCCGGGGCTTCGGTATCTCTTCCGGATTTTCGCACAGAGAGACAGATACGGCAGTCCTGCCCACACTGCGCAGTTCTGAAAGTAAAAAGCGGCTCATGTCCTCCTGACAGAAAAGATAGGCTTCTTTGTCGCCTGTCAGAATATCTCCGATGACCCGGCGCTCGATGCCAAGGCCCAGGACTGCTCCCAGATAGTCTCTGTGCGTCAGTACGCCGGCGTATTTAGGAGCGGAGGCCCGGATCCGCAGACAGGAAAAGGGATAGGTCCACGGATAACAGACTTCCTGAGGGACAAATGCCGCCATCCGTCTTTCTGCAGTCTCATAGCCGCCGTACAGCTTCAGGGCAGTGCCGTGTTCCGTCCAGGAGACCTTCTGAAGCAGATGCTGCTCATATAGATCCAGAAAATCACTAAAGCTGACAATTCCCCTTTGATAGGCATTGTCAGCTGTTTCTTCCATTTTCTTTATAAAGAGTGCTTCACGCTCCATAGCGTCTTTTAAAACTCCGTGCGGATGGAGGGAACCGCTCCGTTTAATATATCCTGGATGTCTCCGGAAATCTCCACGGAGGCAGGCGTCAGAATAAAAATGTAGCTGGACACTTTCTGAAGGCTTCCGCTGATGGAATAGCAGGCTCCGCAGGAAAAATCAATGATCCGCTGAGCTACTTCCACATCGATGCCCTCCAGATTCAGCACCACTGTGCAGTTCGCCAAAAGTGTGTCAGCGATCTCCCGGGTATCCTCCATGGAATTCGGTTTGATCACACAGACCTCCATGCCGGCGGGAGAAGCCTTTCTGCGCATGGGTGTAACCTTCGGAGAAGAAGCCGTCCGGGGCTGTCTTGGCGCCGCGGAAGCGGAAACGGAAGATGAAGGAGTCTTTGCCGCGGTTTTTTTCGGCTCCCGGCGCTCTTCCTCTTCTTCCTGGTTCTTCATCTTCTGGAAAAAGCGTTTTCTGGATTTCGGCGCTTCCTCCTCAAAATCATCTTCATCTATATCGTCATCACTGTCAAAAAACTCATCTTCCTCATCGTAATCATCATTCAGACGGATTGCATTTAAAAACTTGTCTAAAACGCTCATTCTTATTCTCCTATTTATTTAGTTCTGAATGCTGTAAGCCCGCTGTCCGAAAATGCCTGTCCCGACCCGGACAATGGTGGCTCCTTCTTCCACAGCCACCTCATAGTCGCCGGTCATACCCATGCTCAAAACATTCATAGTAACATTATTAATGTTTTTTGCTTCAATGTCAACACTTAATTCTTTTAATCTTTTGAAAACCGGGCGGTTTTGTTCCGGATCCGACACATTCGGCGCAATCGTCATAAGACCGGAAACTTTAAGGCCCGGCAGAGCCGCCGCCTGCCGCACAAGCTCCTCCGCCTCGCCCAGGGAAACACCGAATTTACTTTCCTCTCCGGCGACATTTACCTCGATCAGGATCGGAACCGTACAGTTCTGTTTCACTGCCTCACGGCTGATAGTCTGGGCCAGTTTCAGCGAATCCACAGAATGGATCATGCAGACTTTTCCCACAATATATTTTACCTTATTGGTCTGAAGGTGACCGATCATATGCCAGCGGATATCCTGGGGAAGCACCTCATGCTTCGCAGTCAGTTCCTGAACCTTGTTTTCACCGAATTCTCTCTGCCCCAGATCATAAGCCTCCTGTATCATCTCAGCCGGCTTTGTCTTGCTGACAGCCACCAGAGTCACTTCACCCGGATCCCGTCCGCTGCGCCTGCAGGCCTCCTGGATCTTTCTTTCTGTTTCCGCTAAATTTTCTTTCAGCATCTTTTATCTGCCTCCTTGAAGCTAGTATAGTATTTCTTCATCGTCAACGCTGCTTCCGTTTTCAGCGATATAATCGAACTGCACCAGCCCGTAATCTGTTCCGGTCTTCACAATACAGTACTCTTCGTCCTGGTCCAGGATAACGACCCGCCGGAAAACGGCATATCCGCGGTTGATGCAGTACACACCGTCCAAAGTCCCGGTTTCTCCTACAGTGTAGCGGGTGTTGGAATCCGGCTGGACCAGCACATCTCCATCCTGAAAGGAATCCTTTTCCACGTAGCAGTAGCTTTCACCATCCTCATCCGTGATTTCCGCGTAAATAGATACCTCGGCAAAACTGGTGGAAACCTGTCCGTCCTCCCCGGAAACTTCCTTCAGAAAACCTGTGCTGCCGTTTTCTCCGCCCTTAGTGGCCATTTTTGAGGGGATTTTATAAAATTCCTTTGACACAACGGCAGATACCGGTATCTTAAGGCCGGTGCTGGTGGTAGTCACCAGTTCGACATCCAGAAAACGGTCGTTGCAGTAGCGGATCATCCCGCTGTCGAAGGTGATCCTGGCGTATTTCTGATCTCCGGAAGAAAACAGGACCAGGCTGCCTGTCAGAGTCTGATTGTCCTTCAGAAAGTTCACTTCCAGGGTCTTGCGGGAGGAAAGCCGCACAGACTGAGCCTCTGTAACCGGAATCACAATCGACCAGGTCTCCCCCCGGATCAGTCTGTAAAGAGGGTCGCCGGCGTGGATCTGGCCTTCCGCCACCAGACTGCTGCGCTGGTATACCTTATTCTGAAATTGCTCCGGGGTAAGATCATCCTCGCTGATGGATTCATATCCGTCAGTGGAATAAGCAACGATGCCGTCCGCGGCTGCGCTGCACAGGGTGCCGGCCAGGGAGGCGGAGTCTGCCTGGGATAGGATCATCCCCTGCATTTTATATTTAAAATCGTAGACATCATAAAAGTCGCTTCCGTCAAAGGCTTTGGAAAAAGCGGAAGCCTGGTCTTTGATCTCACTTAGATCCTGCTGGGCCGGTTCCTGTTCCGATGTCAGATCCTGGGTGGGGCTGATGCTGCACACAGTGCTGTTTTTTCCCACTTTTTCGCCGTCCCCCACAAAATAATTGACATACCCGTCGGCGGACGCGGTCACCACTTCCTCCGAGCGCATGACCAGAGCGGTATACGTCTCATTTTGGGAAAGGGCTCCCGCAAGAACCTGGTAGGAAGCAATATGATCTGTTGTCGCATAGATGACAATGGATATGATCATATAAACAAACAGAGCGCCGAAAATCACTGTCCCGATATTCAGATTAAAAACCCTGCGGGCGCCGCCCCTGTTTTTTGGGGGGCGCCTTTGAGAGCGTTTCTTTTTTCTGTCAGCCAAAATGATACTCCTTTTTTGCTAAAACTTACTCCACCCTATTTTAGCATTATCTCATAAAATCCTCAAGAGTTGTTTCGCAGGGACAAAACGCATAAAAAGCAAGAACCCGGAGCGCTTTTGCACTCCGGGTTGTGAAATCTATGTATTTTTATAAAGCCAAAATCGTCTTCGCCTGAAGATCGCCGCTTAATTCCTCTTTGTCCATGGAAACGCTTAAGACAAAATCTACATTAAATATCCGGCTGAGTCCTTCCAGCTGATCAACACACTCGTCTAATCCGCCTTCATTTCCTTCAAGGCCGGCAAGTTTCAAAAAGCTGTCAAGATACATCTGCTCCAGGTCGTGGTCCTGTGACAGAATTCCGCAGATAAAGCCCACAAACTGATCGCTGTTTTTCAGCGGGAATGCCGAAACATCAATCAGACGGATCTTATTATTTAACTCATACATGTGCTTGGAACTTTTATCCAGATAGACGATGCTTCCGTGAGCCTCTCTGATCGCTGAATTTACCTTATCCAGAAGGTATTTTGTCTTTCCTTTTCCTTTTTTTCCAACGATTAATTGAACCATAGCAGTTTCCTCCTTAGACTTGAGTAATTAATTTGACTAAAAACTTCTGAGTTCATGTTCTAATTATAGTGTATTTGAACAAAAAACTCAAGCCAAATTCAAAAAATTTATTCAGAATTCGTCTGAGTCAGAAGCAGATCCATATCCTCGTACAGAGCTGTACTGTTGGACGCGTTCATGATCACGGCCATGTACGGAACGCCGTAGGCATTCTGAACGACGATAGCCAGATTAGAGCCTGCCTCGGGGGTTGTTCCCGTTTTTCCGCCCAGCACTGTTACATTTTCCGGAGGTCTTCGCAGCCCGGTCAGATACTGGTCTGTCGATGTAAGATACAGGGAGCGGCTGATGCTTCCGTCCGGGGCGGTTACATTCAAAGAGTAGGACCCCAGATGGACGGTGTCCATAAACTGCTGATTCTTCCAGGCATAATTCAGCATCAGATAAACATCGTACACTGTAGTGTAATGATCCTCCTGATGCAGGCCGTGGGGATTGGCAAAATGTGTGCCGGTCATTCCAAGCTCCGCGGCTTTTGCGTTCATCATCGACACAAAATTTTCCACGGTGCCTCCTATCTGCCGGGCAATCGCCATGGCCGCATCATTGGCGGAATATACCACCAGAGCGTGGAACAGCTGATCCATCGTCACCTGATCCCCCTCCGCCAGTCCGCTCATCTGGGAACCTTCTTCCAGATTGAGATCTTCCCGGGTGATCGTAACCACATCACTCATATCCCCTTTTTCCAGAGCGAGGATGGCGGTCATGATCTTGGTGATGCTGGCCGGATACGTCCGGCTGTAGATGTCCTGGGAAAAGAGGGCTTCCCCTGTTTCCAGATTAAACAGCAGTCCTTTCTCGCTGGCGGAATTTAAAGAAACACCTTCCAGAGCCTTATAGTCAGGCGATACGCACAAATTTTCCGCGAAGGACCCGGCCCGGCCGAATGGATCCTCCTCCCCGCCTGATTTTCCGCTCATATCCGGCACGTAAGCTTCTGTCAGGTCCAGCTCCCTGGACTGCTGATACCTCAGAAAGAGAAAGATGCTGAGCAGGACAAGAACGGCCGCTGCCGCTGCCAGAAGAATCCGCCGCGGCGCCTTTATATTTTTCTGTTTACTCTTCGTTTTTTCTGTACGCTTCACGCCAGTCCAGTTCTCCTCTGTCCATGGATTTTACAAGCATCTCCGCCGTAGCCAGATTCGTAGCCAGGGGGATTGTGTGCATATCGCAGACAAACATCAGATGTTTTACATTCGGCTCATGCTTTTTTGATGTCAGCGGGTCGCAGAGAAAGATCAGCATATCGAGATCATTTTGTTCGATCTGAGAGATCATCTGCTGCACGCCTCCTACATGGCCGGCCAGATATTTGTATACGTTCAGGCCGCAGGCCTCCTCGATCATCCGTCCTGTGGTCCCTGTGGCGTACAAAGAATGTCTGGATAAAATTCCCCGGTAAGCGATGCAGAAATTCTGCATCAGGGTTTTTTTTGCGTCATGCGCGATGAAGCCGATTTTCATATACTTTTTTACCTCCATAATAATTGCGGTGCTGCAGGGACACGTTCAGAACAAATCCCATTCCGATATAATAACTCATCAGAGAGGAAAGGCCGTAGCTTACAAAAGGAAGGGGTGTTCCGGTATTTGGAAACAGGCCGGTAGCCACGCAGATATTGATAAAACTCTGCACGGCCACCAGCGCCGCCACCCCGCAGCAGATAATTGTCCCCGCCCGGTCTTTGGCACGCCGTCCTGTCCGCAGACATTCCAGAATAATCAGGAAAAGAAGCAGCACAATGGCGAAACAGCCCACAAAGCCCAGCTCCTCTCCCGCCACCGCGAAAATGAAGTCTGTCTGTATTTCCGGAACGTAGTTTCCGTTGTTGGCGCTGGATACTTCGTTATTGTTCAGCCCTTTTCCCGTCAGCTGGCCGGAACCGATGGCCATAACCGAGTTCTCCTGCTGCATTGTGTCTTCGGAATATTCATCGTCCTCCGAATTAAAGAACGCCATGATCCTGGTCCGCTGGTATTCATTTATAATGGGAAGATTGGTCTGAGTGATCAGAAACAGCATCAGAACCGTCAGCGGCACAGCCACCAGCAGAACGCCGCCGATAATCTTATATTTCAGACCGGCCACGTACATCAGGAGACAAAATACCACAGCGATGGTAATGGTATTTTTTAAGTCGGGCTGCAGCACAATGAGGATCAGCGGAACCGCGATGAGAGCCACTGCTTTTAAGATGGTCTTCAGCGTGTTCAGATCGTCTTCATGCTTCATCAGGAACATCGCGAAAAACAGCACCAGCAGAATTTTCGACAACTCTGTAGGCTGAAACCGGAATCCGTCTCCGCTGCCTCCGATGGAAAGCCATCTGGTGGCTCCTCCGGAGGTATGTCCCAGGATCACCACCAGAAGCAGCATGGCGATATTCAGCGCGTAAATGATCCAGTAGAAATTCAGGATCCAGCTGTAGTCCATCAGGGACACGATCACCATTAAGACCGCGCCGAAAATCACGCCTGCCAGCTGCCTTTTGGTAAGGGAGGGATCCGCGGAATTTACCAGCAGAATACCGATCCCGCTTAAAAGAAACAGAACCAGAACTAATCTGAAATTGTAATCCTTTAATTTATATAATCTTAACATCTTTGTCCTCTGGGTTGTGTAAAGGGATCCGAATGGTCATAACAGCCGGAAAATAATCTATCTGAATCCGGATTTTTTCCTCCTCTATGGGAAGATAGCGGCCGAGGGCCATAGTCAGATCATTTTTCATCATCTGCATATCTCTGGGAGAGCAGTCCAGCCGTTCCGCAGCCAGCAGACTGGACAATCTCTTTCTCGCAACGGTTCCCGAAAAATGTTTCCGCCGTCGAAATTTCCCCATATATGCCTCCTATTTTTTAAAAATGCGCCGAAAGAAATGTTTTTTTCCGGTAATCTCCATCAGAGGGACTTCCTGCCCGGTGATCCGCCGGCTGATATTCTCATAGGCGGTTCCGGCCGGCGAACGTCCCCCGGCCACAGGTTCTCCCTGGTTGGTAGCTACTACCACGCCCTCATCGTCCGGGATCACTCCCAGCAGAGGAACAGCCAGAATCTCCTCCACGTCTTCGACCGACATCATTTCTCCCCGCTTTACCATATCCGGCCGGATCCGGTTGATGATCAGGGAAATATCCCTGAGATCCCGGGCCTCTAAAAGTCCTATGATCCGGTCCGCGTCGCGGATGGAGGAAACCTCGGGAGTAGTCACCACAAGGGCCTTGTCCGCTCCTGCCACCGCGTTCTGAAATCCCTGCTCGATGCCTGCAGGGCAGTCCAGTATCACATAGTCAAACTGGGTTTTCAGATCCTCGCACAGCTTGCACATCTGTTCCGGGGTAACGGCTGATTTGTCCCGGGTCTGGGCAGAGGGAAGAAGATACAGATCCTTCTGCCGCTTATCCCGGATCAGAGCCTGCTTCATCCGGCAGCGTCCTTCGATAACGTCCACCAGATTGTAGACGATCCGGTTTTCCAGTCCCAGGACCACATCCAGGTTCCGGAGCCCGATATCCGTATCCACCATTACCACTTTTTTCCCGAGACCGGCAAGTCCGATCCCGATGTTGGCGGCGGTGGTGGTCTTGCCCACGCCGCCTTTTCCGGAAGTTACTACAATTACGTCACTCATACTGTTCCTCCTGAATCCATTGTCCGTTTCTTTTTCTTCTGTGAATCCAGTGTTAATCAGAATGTGCGCTGGAGAGTCCGCCCTGCATTGCCTCGCCGGTCAGAATCTCTGTCTCGTCCTGGAGATTATAGTAATAACTCAGCAGATCCTTTGCCACTACCGCGGCATTGGTGGAAGAATAACCGAAAGCGATTCTGGTGGCAAAGGCAATATCCTCCTGTCCGCCGTTTTTAGCGTATCCGATAAACAGGCCGTGGTTGGGCCGGCTTTCGGATTCCTGGGCGGTTCCGGATTTTCCGTAGAGTTCCAGAGGCAGAGCCTGCAGGGTTCCGCTGCTCTGTACCATCTTGCGCATGCCCTCATGGACATCGTCCCAGATCCAGTCATCGATATTCATCTGCTTGGACACCGAAGGAGAAAATTCTTCAATGGTGTTTCCATCGGAGTCTGTCACTTTATCCAGAAGGTTTAATTTATAGCTGGTTCCGCTGTTGTAAATCGTAGCCGCGTACCGCGCCAGCTGGGCAGTGGTATACTGATGGGTTCCCTGTCCGATAGCGGAAGGCAGCGCCATGGCGTCGGATACATGGGGCGAAGATTCCGTGATCTGTACCCCTGTCTTCTGATCCAGGTCAAAAAGTTCGGCGTACTGCTGAAGTTTTTCCAGAGCAGCGCTCTGAATAAAGTCTCCCTCCGCGTCCAGCCCCAGCAGATACGCGGTGGTACACAGAAATACGTTGCAGGAGTTCTCGATGGCTCCCACCACATCCAGATTTCCGTGGCCTGAGAGCAGCCAGCAGTGCAGCTGATCACCCTCGTCCACCAGGCCCTCACCGAAAAGGCCGGTGCAGTCAATGATCGTGTCATTGTCGATCACACCCTCGTTGAGCCCGGCAACGATCGTAACCGGCTTAAAGGTAGAACCGGGGGCGGTCAGCTGCTGGGTTGCCTTATTGTAGAAGGGGGTGGACAGGTCCTCGTAGAGCTGGTAATAGTATTCGGTATCCATCTGGTTTGCCAGGCGGTTGTTGTCATAGCCGGGATAAGATACCATGGCCCTCACTTCTCCTGTGTCCGGATCCACCACTACAATGGAGCCGGAGCAGGGGTCCAGGGCCAGCTGGGCGGGAGTGATCTCCAGGGCGCTGATCTTCTGGGCCAGCAGATCGTAAGGCGACAGCTTGCCGGACTGAAAAGAAGCGTAGGCGCTGTCCTCTGTATCCAGGACATCCTGGTCATACAAAAGCTGGCACAGATCTTCACCGGTGATCTGGTCGTCCATGATCAGATACTTGTATATGATCTTGCTGAACCAGGTATCCTGAGGGATCTGCTCTAAAATGTATTCTGTGATGGCCTGATATACCTGGGAGGAATCCAGATAGGCGTCCTGCTGATCCAGCTTCGAAACATCCACCCAATTCTGGCTTGCCGCGTATGAGAGGTACTCCTGAAGAGAAATCGAGTGGTTTTCATTCCAGTCTGTATAGACAGAGTCAGAAGTATCGATTTCGTCCTGGTTGAGGATGCCGGCGTCTTCCGTCAGCATATCGTCAACAATATAGTCTACATAGTCCTGCATTTCCTGGCTGAGCCCGCTGTAGGGCACAGATGTGTCTGCCGACAGCTGGGCGCTGACACTGTCCAGGACTTCCTGCTGCTTTTCTTCAAAGATCTGCTGTACCCACTGCTCTGTCGCTGTGGCACCCGCTTCCTGGAAATGCGTAATGTCTATGACGCTGTTTTCAATCAGCGCGACATACACATCATAGATGGGAACCGGAAAGTTATCCGAATTGACATTTTCAAGCCCGTCTATGGTCTTAATATTTTTAAGATTAGAAACCAGGATTCCGGCGATCCGCTGCTCCAGGATCTCATAGCAGGCTTCCTGAAGTTCGCTGTCAATGGTAAGGTAAACATCATTCCCCTGGACAGGCTCTACCCTCGACTCTTCATTGACCGAGAGAACCCGTCCCACATTGTCGGTAGTAACCTCTTCATGGCCGTCCCTGCCCTTTAAGGTCGTCTCCATGTACTGCTCGATCCCGGTTTTTCCGATTACAGACGTATTTTCATAGTCATCCCGGGTCTTGGAAAGTTCATCCAGTTCTTCCTGGGAAGCGCTGCCGGTATATCCGATAATTGAGGACATGGATTCCGGATTGTTGTAAACACGGATGGAATCCTCGGCGATATCCACGCCCTGGAGAGAATCCTGATTTTCAGAAATAGCCGCTACTGTCTCATCGCTGACATCCGTCGCGATAGTCACCTGGAGATATCTCTGGAAACTTGTCTGATAGAGAAGATAGCGGATTGTGACGATCTTAAGTTCTTCCTCCCGGGTAAATTCTTCCGGAAGCCCGTATTTTTCCAGCTCCTCGGCGGTGTAGGGCTCAGCGTCCGGATCGGTGACATAGAGGCAGAACCGCTCTGAACCGCTTAAGTAATCCATAATCTCATCTGCGGATGCGTCCTTTTCATCCGCGTCCAGATCATCAATCGTCTTTTTTCCGAAAATATCCGCCCGGAACCGGTTCAGGGAAGTGGTCCCCTCCTCCAGGTCAAAGGCAAAATTTCCGGATTCATCGACGATGATATGGAAATCATTGGTAACGGTATCTCCGCCGCCCTCGATCAGCTGGATCAGGCGGTAGATCTCACCGTTCAGGGAAAGATTCCGTTCCCGGGTAGTGCTGTAGGTGCCGCTGTCCTCCAGGGTCACGGAATTGGAAAGCTTATTGTAGGCCAGAAGTTTTCCGTTGCAGTCATAGATATTGCCGCGGGTACTTTTCAGCTGCCGTTCTTTGGTGGACATCATAGTAAAATTATTGGCATATTCCTCTCCGTTGACGATCTGCAGCTGAAACAGCCGGACCAGGAGCACGGCGGACATGGCCAAAAATACGGCTCCGAGTACCAGTACCCTCTGAGAAAAAATTTTTGCGATGATCTTTTTTATTTTTTTAGCCAAGGTGATTGTTGTCCCTCCAATTCATAACGAACCAGTTTACGGTTGATCAGGAAAAAGATCCGGTACAAAAGAATGCTGAGCAGAACGGTAAACACCATTTCGGGAAGAATCGTATGGAGCAGATACGCGGAAAAATCAAAACGCATCCGGAAAGCAAACTGGATTACATAGAATACCAGATTATACCCGAAATCACTGACAGCCACCAGAATCATGGGCACCTTTATGTCTTCGTCAAAAAACACCTGATACAGCAGACCGTTGAGATAGCCGATGTACATATAGACCAGCGAATAGAACCCGAACAGGTTGCCGTAAAACAGATCGATCAGCAGGCCGCACAGAAATCCGACCCACAGACCGGTCCGCCTTCCGTGGACGAAGCCGAAGGAGACGGTCAGGATCAGAAGAAGATTCGGCGTTACATTAAAAAAGGGAATAGCCGGAAATACCGTGCTCTGCAGGAGAAAAGTCACCAGAATGCAGACGGCGGTTACGATTTTTCTGCACATTTACTCGCCTCCCGTCTGTTTTAACTGCTGAATGACCAAAACCTCCTCGATATGGCGGAAATCAACGGCCGGGGTGATATAGCCGGTTTTTGTCAGGTGATTGGAGTCTTCCGTCACTTCGGAGATGTTCCCGATGAGGATCCCGGGAAGGTATTTATCGCTGATGGAGGAGGTGACGATCTGCTCTCCCTCCACCACATCGTTTTCCGTGTTCATCTGGCTGAATGCCAGCTTGTCCTCCTCCATAAGCCGCAGATCGCCGCTGACGATGCAGGTATCGGAATTGGATACAGTCATGGCGCTGACACTGCTGGAATCATCGATGATGGTGCGCACAGTGGCCCAGTTGTTCCCCACCTCTGTAACGATCCCCACCAGGCCGCCGCCGCTGATGACGTTCATGTCCGGCTGGATCCCGCTGTCGCTGCCGCGGTTGATAATGAAGGTGCTGTACCAATTGCCCGGATCCTTGGAAATGACCTGGGCCGCCACCTTCTCGTACTGGGAATAGTTCTGATCCAGCTGATACAGTTCCTGAAGACGCTCCAGCTCCTGCTGATCCTGCTGGAGCAGATTGTTCTGCTCGGTCAGACTGTCGATCTGCTGCTGGAGTTCTTCATTTTCTTTTGACAGTTCCTGGGTGTTCCGGAAACCGTCCTGCTGATCGGACATCCAGGAGCCGACCTGATTGATCCCGTTTTGAAATGGAACGATCAGCATTCCCGCTATGTTCCGCAGGGGCGCGATGGACACCACATTGGTAACAGTCAGCGCGATGGCGCTGATGCAGAGAAAGGTCATAATTGCCAGCAGATGTCTGCTTTTGATTTGAAATTTATGTTTTTTCTTCATAATCTCGTTTAACGCTCTCCTCTACGTCTCTTTGGCACAAAAGCCCACCGGTGCAGAACCGGGTGCGTGATCAGTTCCTTCAGTCCGCATATGGTACACAGATCATAGTAACGTGAAATCTGTATCTGGCATCCCAGCCGCTCGGCGAAAAAGCTGTCCAGTCCCGAAAGCTTTGTGCTGCCGCCGGTAAAATAAATTCCTTCTTTCATAATGGAACTGCGCACCTGGGGAGGCGTCCTCTCCAGGAATTTGCGGATTTCCACGGCAATCTGCTCCAGGAGTCCCTGAACCGCCGCCGTTACGGTATAGCAGGAGACATTCCCGTCCCTTGGAAGTCCGGTGGAAGTATCGATTCCCATAGCCCTGCGGCCCTCCTGCTTCTGGCCGCTGAGATCTGTCAGGGCGATCTTCAGCCGCTTCGCTGTTTTTGTGCTGATCAGGAAGCTGTTTCTCCTGCGGACCGCCGCTGCCACCGCCCCGTTAAAATCCTTTCCGCCCAGGGAAATATTCCTGCTGATGATGACACGGCCGTCAGCCAGAGCCGAGATCTCCGTGCTCTGGGCCCCGATATTAACGATCAGAGAACCCTTGGTCTTTTGTATGGGGATTCCCAGGGCCAGGGCGTCGGCCACAGGCTTTTCTACCAGAAACACCCGGCATTTTTTTAATTTTCCCCGGTGGGCGATGGAATAATACGCCCTTTTTTCCAGCTCTGTCATGTCCATGGGAACGGAAAAATAAAGTGTCGGCCGGTATCCCATGGAAGAATCCAGCCTGCTAAGAAGTGTGTGGAGCACAGCCTCCACCATCATCACATCGCTGATGCGCCCGTTGGTCATGGGAGTAATAACCTTTATGTTTTCCGGAGTCCTCTCAAAAATTTCATAGGCCTCATTTCCTACAGCGAACACAGTATCGCCGTTGCGGACCGCGATCATATTTTTTTCTTTTATAATTGTATCTTTCTTGGTATCGTAGATCTTGACCTCGCTGGTCCCCAGATCCACGCCGTAAACATTGTCAAAAAGCATGCTTTTATATCCCCTCTTCGGATCCTCGCCGGCATCTAGATCAGTCCCTCTTTTAAAAGACTGACAAACTGCCTGTCTCCGATCACGATATGGTCCAGCAGTGTAATGCCCAGAAGTTCCCCGGCCCTTGCGATCCTTCTGGTAACGGAGATATCCTCTCTGCTGGGCGAGGAGTCACCGCTGGGATGATTGTGGATCAGGATCAGGTGCACCGCATGAAAAGACAGGGCTTTCAGAAAAAGTTCTCTGGGAGATATGAGTGAAGTATTGACTGTGCCGATCGTGATAGTCACATCGCCCAGAAAATGATTTTTGGTATCCAGCATGGCGCAGATCAGCCGCTCCTGCTCTTCGTGGCGGAGCAGTTCCATATAATAGGAAGCAATGGATTCCGGATCCCGGAAATCCAGCTTTTTTCCCGCGGAGGCCCGGGCCATCCGCTTGGAAAGTTCCGCGATGCATTTAATCTGTACTGCCTTCACAGGCCCCACGCCCCGGATATCCTGAAGTTCTTCCAGGGACAGATGGTAAATTCCCAGAAGGCCTTCCTCAAACCGGCAGCGTCTCAGGATCTCCCCCGCCAGTTCCAGGGAGGTCAGGTCCCTGGAGCCGCACCGCAGGATTACCGCCAGCAGTTCCGCATCTGTCAGAACCTCCGGTCCCCGGTCCAGACATTTCTCATAAGGCTGCTCCTGGCGCGGCCGTTCCTTCATGGTGGTTTTGATTTTCTCCTTCATACTTCTCCTGTCTACTCTCTTCTGTCAGACCGGCAGGTATCCGGGCCGAAAATCAAATTTTATTCTAGCACAGATTAAAATCCTTGTACATGGATTACTGGAAATTCACAAATTTTTTACCAATGGCCTCCGCCACACGGATTCCGTCCATGGCCGCGGAGGTGATCCCTCCCGCGTACCCGGCCCCCTCACCGCAGGGATAAAGGCCTTCTGCACTGGCTTCCAGCAGATCATTTCTTAAAATCCGCACCGGAGACGATGTGCGGCTCTCTACTGCCGAGAGGAGGGCGTCTCCCATGGCGAAACCGGCCAGCTGGCGGTCCATTGCCCTTATGCCGGCCTCCAGAGAGTCTCCGATAAAAGCCGGCAGAAGCTCTCTTACGTTTTCCGCGGAAAACTCTCCCTTAATGCAGGGCGCAAAAGCGCCGAGGCTTCCCCGGCGGCTCAGGCAGAAATCCTCAAACCTCTGGACAGGGACCCGGCCGCCGGCCGCTTCAAAGGCTCTGCGCTCCAGATACCGCTGAAAGGCAATTCCCTTTAAAGGTTCCGGAACCTCCTGTCCGCTGAAGGGGATATAGTCTCTGGGATCCACTGTCACTACAATGGCACTGTTGGCATTGGCGCCGTCCCGGGCATGGTAGCTCATGCCGTTGACAGCCAGAAAGCCGGGCTCTGAAGAAGCGTTTACCACCCATCCTCCCGGACACATGCAGAAAGAATAGACTCCTCTTCCGTTTTCCAGATTTTGTGCCAGCCGGTAGCTGGCGGCCTTCAGTTCCTTCGGGACATTTTGGCCGTACTGGCTTCTGGTGATCATCTCCTGGGGATGCTCCACCCGGACCCCGGCGGCGAAGGCTTTTGCCGCCATGGGAATCTTTCGGCGGTAAAGCATCCGGAAGGTGTCCCGGGCGCTGTGGCCGATGGCCAGGACCACGGTTTCCGCAGGCAGTTCTTCCTGGCCGTTTATGACAACGCCCCGGATTTTGCTGCCCCGGATCAGAAGGTCTGTAACTTTGGAGCGGAAACGGAATTCTCCGCCCATAGACAGGATCCGGCGGCGGATATTTTCGACGATACGGATCAGGAGATCCGTTCCCAGATGGGGCCTGGCGTCGTATAAAATTTCCGGAGGCGCACCGGCGTCAACAAAAATCCGCAGAACCTCCCGGTTCCTTCCGCATTTATCTTTTACTCCTGTATTCAGCTTTCCATCAGAAAAAGTGCCGGCGCCGCCCTCTCCGAACTGGACGTTGGAAGACGGATCCAGACGGCCGGTTTTCCAAAATGTCTCTACCTGTTTTCTCCGCTCCTGAACAGAATCGCCCTGCTCCAGGATCAGCGGGCGGTAACCCTCTTTCGCCAGCATATAACCGCAGAACAGGCCGGCGGGACCGCTGCCCACGATCACCGGCCGGTGTTCCAGGCAAAGTTCTCCGTGTTCGGGGAAATGATATCTCTCCGGAGAGATTGACATAACATTTTTATGTCTCCCTTTTGAGGGGATTCTCTTTTCACGCCGGCTTTTTACCCAGACGGTATAAACATAGTGAAGGCCTTCTCTTTTTCTGGCGTCTACGGACCGGCGGACGATCTCATAGTACTCCAGATCCTCCTGGGCAATTCCCAGCGTCCGGCATATCTTGTCCTCCAGCTGCTCCCTGCTGTGGGGAATGGGCAGCTTCATCTGTGTGATCTGTATCATAAAACACTTCCTCCCGCCGCATGGGTGCCTGCCGCCGCGCCGCTGGACCAGGCCCACTGAAGATTATATCCGCCGCAGGCTCCGTCCACATCCACGGCCTCCCCTGTAAAATAAATGTGTTTTACAAGAGCCGATTCCAGATGATCCGTCAGTTCCTCCAAAGGAACGCCTCCGGAACACACCTGGGCCTGTTTCAGCGGCGCAGTTCCTGTTACTTTTACCGGGAAGGCCTTGATGATCCCCGCCGTCTGCCAAAAATCCAGTGACTCCGGCACCAGGATCGGAATCAGGCGGTCCGGAAGCAGGCCGATCAGCAGCTCTCTTAAATTTTTGTAAGGGCACTGCTGTTTCCGGATTTCCAGATATTCTGCCAGAGCCTCTCTGCTGTAGTCCGGAAGAAAGTCCAGATCCAGACGGACCTTTTTTCCCTGGGCCAGGCCTTTGGCGGCATACCGGCTCAGCTGAAAGACAGGAATTCCGGAAACTCCGGAAGCGGTCAGCTGCAGTTCGCCTGTTTCCCTGCCCGACAAAACATCCTCTACATAAAGAGAAACAGCCCCTGAAACCCGAAGCCCCGCCCATTTTGAAAGCCATCCGCCCTGACAGCGCAGAGGCACCAGAGCCGGCAAAAAGGGAATAAACCTGTGCCCCAGCTGCCGGGCCAGATTTTCGGCGGCGCCACAGGAGCCCTCCACTGCCGATGCCGGGCTCCCGCAGGCGATGATCACCGCTTCTGCCGGATACTGCCAGCCCTTTGTGGCCACCAGGAAGGTCCCGTCCGCTTTTTTTTGAATTTCCTGTACAGTCTCCCGGGTTTTAAGCTTCACTCTGCGGTAGGCTGCTTCCATCAGAAGCACCTGCAGCACACTGGAAGCCTGTCCGGTGCCCGGATAGATCCATCCGTCCCGGTTCCGGGTATAAATTCCCAGGGAAGAAAAAAAGCCGATGGTCTTCTGAGGGCTGAAACGGGAAACAATCTCAAAGGCCCGGAGGGAGTCTTCTCCCCGGTAGCAAAGAGGATTCTGCTCCAGATTCGTCATATTGCATCTGCCGTTTCCGGAGGCGAGGATTTTTTTTCCCGGCCGGTCGTTTTGTTCCAAAACAGTGACGCGTGCCCCGGCCCGGGCCGCCTGGACTGCTGCCATCAGCCCGGAAGCTCCGCCGCCGATCACCACAATCTGTCTTGCCATAGCCGCCTCCTTATCTGGGAAGTGTCACAAGCCCCTTTTCCAGAAGTTTCTGGAGGCTCATGAGAATACCGAACTTCGCGTGTTCCCAGGTAAGACCTCCCTGGAAATAGACGGCATAGGGCGGTTTAATAGGGCCGTCGGCGCTGAGTTCAATGGAGGAGCCCTGGACAAAAGCCCCTGCGGCCATGATCACGTCACTGTCGTAGCCGGGCATCGCCCAGGGTTCCGGCGCCACATAGCTGTCCACAGGCGCCGCCGCCTGGATTCCCTGGCAGAAGGCGATCACCGCCTCCGGACTGCCCAGGGTAACTGCCTGGATAATATCATGGCGGTCCTCAGTGCCGTTGGGGATTACGGGAAAGCCCAGTTTTTCGTAGATATTCGCGGCAAAAATAGCGCCCTTCAGCGCGGAAGCCGTAACGGTGGGTGCCAGGAAAAATCCCTGATAAAAAGACTGATTTACTCCCAGAGTAGCGCCTACCTCTTTTCCAAGCCCCGGAGAGGTGAGACGCACTGCAGCGTTTTCCACGTATTCTTTTTTGCCTGCAATATAGCCGCCGATAGGGGCCAGGCCGCCTCCGGGATTTTTGATCAGAGAGCCCACCATCAGATCCGCGCCTGCCTCGGAAGGCTCCTGGCGCTCCACGAATTCGCCGTAGCAGTTGTCCACCATGCAGATAAGATCCGGCCGGATGCTTTTTATAAAAGCGATCAGCTCTTTTATCCGGCTGACAGAAAGAGTAGGCCGCGTCTGATATCCTTTGGAACGCTGGATCGTTACCAGACGGGTCTTTTCATTGATGGCCTGCCGGATGCCCTCGTAATCAAAGGCCCCGTCCTCCAGAAGGTCCACCTGCCGGTAGGTAACGCCGTATTCGCGCAGGGATCCTCTGGAAGGCCGGATGCCGATGACCTCCTCCAGGGTATCGTAGGGTTTTCCCACCGGGGAAAGCAGTTCATCTCCGGGGCGGAGATTTCCGGAAAGAGCCACGGCCAGGGCATGGGTGCCGCAGGCGATCTGGGGCCGCACCAGGGCGTCCTCGGCGCCAAAGGCCGCGGCGTATACCTTTTCCAGTGTATCCCGGCCCAGATCATTGTAGCCGTATCCGCTGGAAGCGTACAGACAGGCCTCGCTGACCCGGTTGGCCTGCATGGCGCGGATCACCTTGAGCTGATTGTACTCGGCGGTCTCATCGATTTTTTCAAACCGCGGAGCCAGTTTCCGGGCGGTCTCTTCTCCGAATTCCCATACTTCTCTGCTGATTCCCAGCGTTTCATACATGTTGGACAGTGCTGCTATCATGATTTTCTTCCTCTCTCAGAATTTTCTGCCATCGGGACAGAATGTATGTAAGAATTTTTTCATCATTGTATCCGAATTCCTGTTTGTTTACCCAGATTACGTCCGGCTCCCGGCGGAACCAGGTAAGCTGGCGCTTGGCAAAGTGGCGGGTATCCCGCTTGATGATCCTGACTGCTTCTGCCAGATCTGTTTCTCCGCGCAGATAAGGAAAAAGTTCCTTATAACCCAGTCCCTTCATAGAAGTGCAGTCCTCTGTAAGCCCCCGGGCCGCCAGACGGCGCACCTCCTCCACCAGACCCTTTTCCATCATTTCATCCACCCGCCTGTCGATTTGGGCATACAATTTTTCCCGGTCATCATTTAAGACAAAATAGCCGCAGCAATAGGGGGAGGACCGCTGCCGCTGCTGCCGGTTGTGGTCTGACATCAGCCTGCCGGTTTCCAGGCAGTATTCCAGAGCCCGGATCACACGCTTCCGGTTGTGGGGATGAATGGCCTGCGCCGCCTGGGGATCTTTGCTCATCAGCATCTCATACAGCCGGTCCTCTCCCTCCTCCCTGGCTATTTTTTCTAATTTTTCCCGCAGAGGAGAGGCGCCGGAACTTTCAGAAAAGTCCACATTTTTTAACAGCGCCTGGATATAAAATCCGGTTCCGCCGGTAATAATGGGAATCCGCCCCTGGCGGTAGATTTCCTCCATAGCCTCTCTGGCCATGGACTGAAATCTGGCTACATGAAATTCTTCCTCCGGCTCCAGCACATCCACCAGATAATGGGGAATACCCTCCATTTCCTCCGGAAGGATCTTCGCGGAGCCGATGTCCATGCCCCGGTATACCTGCATAGAATCCGCCGAGATCACGGAGCCTTTTACCGCGTGGGCCAGAGCCAGCGACAGTTTCGTTTTGCCGACAGCTGTAGGGCCTGTCAGCACAATACATGGCTTTCTCAAATTTTTCACTTCCTCTATACGATCCGTTTAAATTTCCTGTCCAGCTCGCTGCGGGACATGGAAATAATCGTAGGTCTTCCGTGGGGACAGTTGTAAGGATTTTCCAGGGTCAGAAGCTCATCGATCAGAGCCTCCGCCTCCTGCCGGGACATCTGATGATTTCCCTTCACCGCCGCCTTGCAGGACATGGAAGCCAGCTGTTCCCGGATCAGTTCCGGCGTTTTGCCGGCGCTCTCCTCCAGCCGGTCCAGAATCTCCGTAAACAGCGCCCTGTCCGCAGTCCGGCTGAGATTCGCCGGCACGGCAGAAATTTTGTACTCTTTTCCGCCGAAAGGTTCGATTTCATAACCGCTCTCCCGGAATACCTCCGCATATTTTTCTATCAGTTCTGCCTCCGCGGAGGAGAGACTTAAAACCACCGGAGGAGAGATCATCTGGGAATTCACCTGATTGTTCTGAAATTCCCGCATCATCCGCTCATACAAAACCTTTTCGTGGGCGGCATGCTGATCGATAATGTAGAGCGCGTTCCGGTATTCCACCAGCCAGTACGTATCAAAAATCTGTCCTAAAATCCGATGGGAAGGCCTGGCTGTCTCCGACAGCAGCTTCTCCTGAAACAGTTCCAGCTGTTTCGGCTCTTCTTCTTTTCTCTCCCTCTTCCTTTCCCGGGGTACTTCCTCTTTTCTTTCCTGAGACAGGGGCTCCGGCTTTGGCGCCTCCTTTTTTTCGGGCATCTTTGCGGGGACTGTCCTGGGAGCATAAGGAGCCGGCGTTTCCGCCAAAAGGTTCCTCCGGCGCTCCTCAAAGGGTTCCGGCGCGGGACGCCTGGGTACTTCTTTGGGCGCTTCCTTCTTTTCTTCTAATTTGATCTCCGGAATTCGCTCGGCGCTGAGCAGCGCGTTCTGGATTGCCAGACAAAGCTGATGATAAATGCCCTCCTGGTTGGAAAACCGCAGTTCCATTTTGGAGGGGTGGACATTAACGTCCACTTTTTCGCCGTCAACGGTCAGATACAGCAGAGTAAAAGGATAGCGGTGCTGCATCATAAATCCGTGGTAGCCGTCCTCAATGGCCCTGGCTAAAAGCTTGCTCTTTACATATCTGCCGTTCACGAAATAATTTTCAAAATTCCGGTTGGCCCTGGCCAGGGAAGGCTTTCCGATATATCCTTCCAGCCGGAAAAGTTCTGTCTCTGCTTCAATGGGGATCAGTTCCCTGGCGGTATCTCTGCCGTAAATCTGATAAATGACTTCCTTCATATTGCCGTTTCCGCTGGTATAAAGGCGGTTCTGGCCGTTCTGGATATATTTGAAGGATAAATCCGGATGGGACAGAGCCATTCTCTCCACCAGCGAGGCTACGGCGCTGCCCTCGGCGGCAGGGGATTTCAGAAATTTGGCCCGGGCCGGCGTATTAAAAAACAGATGCCGCACTAAAAATGTCGTGCCCGAAGGGGCGCCGATCTCCTCAAAGGCTTTCTCGGTGCCGCCCTCGATACAGTAGCGGGTGCCTGTAAGATTTTCCGGCGTCTTAGTGATCAGCTCCACCTGGGATACTGCCGCGATGCTGGAGAGAGCTTCTCCTCTGAACCCCAGGGAAGAGATGGCGGCCAGATCTTCTACCTTCCGGATTTTGCTGGTGGCATGGCGCAGAAATGCCAGACGCACCTGATCCGCAGGAATGCCGCTCCCATTGTCCGTGATGCGGATAAAGCTGGTTCCGCCGTCCCGGATCTCCACTGTGACCGCCGTGGCTTTGGCGTCCACCGCGTTTTCCACCAGCTCCTTTACCACAGAAGCCGGGCGCTCCACCACTTCTCCGGCGGCGATCTTGTCAATGGTCTTCTGATCCAGCACCTGTATTTCCCGCATTTCTCTCCACCTGAATCCTTTCTCCGCCTCTACCAGCGGTTTTTGATCTTGTTCTGAAGCCGGTACAGAGTATTCAGCGCTTCCACCGGCGTCAGATTGGAAATATCCAGTTTATCGATTTCTTCAATAATGGCGTCATTTTTTACTGTGTCAAACAGGGACATCTGCGTCATGTCCACTTCATCGTAATGAGGCGCCTTCTGCCGGCTCTTTTTTGTTCCGGCAAATTCCTTTACTGTCAGGGTAATATCGGCATCGGAAAGCTGATCCGCCAGCTCTCTGGCCCGGGTAAGCACTGCCTCCGGAACACCGGCCAGCCGTGCCACCTGGATTCCGTAGCTTTTGTCCGCGCCGCCGGCGACGATTTTTCTCAGAAAAACAATATCATCGCCTTTTTCCTTCACCGCGATGCAGTAGTTGTGAACGCCGGGAATCTTTCCTTCCAGTTCCGTCAATTCATGGTAATGGGTGGCAAAAAGGGTTTTGGCACCCAGGATCCGGGTGTCGGCAATATATTCGATCACCGCCCAGGCAATGGAAAGACCGTCAAAGGTGCTGGTTCCCCGGCCGATTTCGTCCAGGATCAGCAGACTGTTGGCAGTGGCATTTCTGAGAATGTTGGCCACCTCCGTCATTTCCACCATAAAGGTACTCTGGCCGCTGGCCAGATCATCGGAGGCCCCCACCCGGGTAAAGATCCGGTCTACAATCCCGATGTTCGCCTTGTCAGCCGGCACAAAAGAGCCGATCTGGGCCATAAGGACGATCAGGGCCGTCTGCCGCATATAAGTAGATTTTCCGGCCATATTGGGGCCGGTGATAATGGAAATCCGGTGTTCTCCGTTATCAAGGCAGGTATCGTTGGAGATAAACATATCGCCGGGGATCATCTGTTCCACCACCGGATGGCGGCCTTCGCGGATCTCAATCTTTCCCTTCTGATTCAGCTTCGGCCGCACGTACCGGTTTTTGCCGGCCACCAGAGAAAGGGAGGCAAAAACATCCAGAGCGGCCACTGCCTTTGCCGTCCGCTGGATCCGCTCCACTTCCCGGGAGACAGAGTCCCGGACCTGGCAGAAAATTTCGTATTCCAGGGAGGACAGCCGGTCCTCCGCCCCTAAAATAGCCTCTTCCAGTTCTTTCAGCCGGTCGGTGGTATAGCGTTCCGCGTTGGCAAGGGTCTGCTTCCTCACATAATAGTCCGGCACCAGGTTTTTGAAGGAATTGGTGACTTCCAGATAATATCCGAAAACCTTATTATAGCGGATCCGCAGGTTGCGGATGCCGGTCTTTTCCCTTTCTTCGTTCTCCATCTGGCTGAGCCACTCTTTTCCCTCATTCTTTGCCCGCCGGTATTCATCTACCTTTTCATTGTATCCGTCCTTTATAATGCCTCCGTCCTTCATAGCCAGAGGCGGGTCGTCCGCAATGGCATCCCGGATCAGCCCGCAGAGATCTTCCAGAGAATCCATGTCCTCCTGGATCCGGCTAAGGACCCGGCTTTTTTCAAAAGAATTCAAAAGCTGCTTGATAAACGGCAGCATTTCCAGAGAACTTTTAAAAGCGATCAGATCTCTGGGATTTGCCGACTGGTAGCTGATGCGGCTGGCAAGCCGCTCCATATCATAGATCGGTCTTAAATATTCCCGGATTTCATCCCGGATCATAGGCTGCTTTGTCAGCTCTTCCACAGCGTCCAGGCGTCCCTCGATCTCCTCCTGATCGATCAGCGGCTGTTCCACAAAGCGCCGCAGCATCCTGGCCCCCATGGCAGTCCCTGTTTTATCCAGGACCCACAGCAGTGATCCCCTCTTCTGCTTTTCCCGGAGAGTCTCCGTCAGTTCCAGATTCCGTCTGGTGGAACTGTCCAGAAGCATATATTTGTCGGCGCTGTACGGGGTGATATGGGTCATCTGGGTCAGATTGGACTTCTGGGTTTCAAGAAGATAGCGGAACAGTGCTCCCGCGGCGATGGTTCCGCAGCTGAAATCTCCGATGCCGAGCCCTGCCAGGGAAGAACAGTGAAAATGCTCCTTCAGCGTCTGTTCGCAGGTGCTGTCGTCAAAATACCAATCCTCCAGGGCTGAAAGAGAAATGGAAAGCCTTTCCCTGAGATCCTCCACGTCCACTCCGCAGACCAGGAAGGCCTGATTGCAGATGATTTCCGAAGGCATAAATTTATGTATCTCATCCAGAAGCTTTCTCTGCACATCCACTTCTGTCACCAGGCATTCCCCGGTGGAGACATCAGCTACAGACAGGCCGAAACGGTCCTCTGTGCAGACCACGCACATCAGGTAATTGTTCTTTGATTCATCCAGGTTCTGGCTGTCCAGCATCGTTCCCGGGGTCACTACCCGGATCACTTCCCGCTTTACCATTCCCTTGGCTTTTTTGGGATCCTCTACCTGTTCGCAGATCGCTACCTTAAAGCCTTTTTCGATCAGTTTGCTGATATACAGGTCCGCGGCGTGATAGGGAACCCCGCACATCGGAGCACGTTCTTCAAGTCCGCAGTCTTTCCCTGTGAGAGTCAGTTCCAGCTCCCTGGAGACGGTTTTGGCGTCCTCAAAAAACATTTCATAAAAATCCCCCAGCCTGTAAAACAAAATACAGTCCGGGTATTCCTCTTTTGTCGCAACATAGTGCTGCATCATTGGTGATAAAGCCACGTTGTTTATCCTTTCTGTCTTTCTGCCTGGGTGCCGAGATAATAAAATCCTTTGCAGGTATCCAGATGGACAGGGATGATCTGTCCGATCATAGATGCGTCTCCGGGGAAATGGACCAGAAGATTATTGTCCATGCGGCCGGTCACCAGAGAAGGATCCTGCTCGTTGACAGCCTCCACCAGGACTTTTTTTGTCTGACCCTGAAATCTGGCGCAGCGTTCCCTGGCGATCTCCTGAACCCGGCTCAGCAGCAGGTCAAACCGTTCCTTCATAATCTCCTCCGGGATCTGATCCTCCATGGACGCGGCGGGAGTGCCTGTCCTTCTGGAATAGAGGAAGGTAAAAGCACTGTCAAATCCCACTTTTTCCACCACATCCAGCGTTTCCAGAAAATCTTCCCGGGTTTCTCCCGGAAAACCTACAATGATGTCTGTAGTCAGGGAGATATCCGGCATAGCGGCCCGGATCCTTTCCACCAGATGGAGATACTGCTCTTTCGTATAGCGGCGGTTCATTTTCTCCAGGATCCTGGTACTTCCGGACTGAAGGGGCAGATGCAGATGCGGGCAGACTTTTGGCGTTTCCGCCATGGCCCGGATCAGTTCGTCGGACAGATCCTTGGGATGGGAGGTCATAAAGCGGATCCGCTCAATGCCGGGGATCTCTGCCGCTTCCCGCAGCAGCCTGGCAAAGGTCACAGGCTCGGCAAGGGTCTTTCCGTAGGAATTTACATTCTGGCCCAGAAGCATGACCTCTTTGACGCCGTCTTCCGCCAGAGAGCGGATTTCTTTCAGGATCTCTTCCGGCCTGCGGCTCCTCTCCCGCCCTCTCACATAGGGAACAATGCAGTAGCTGCAGAAATTGTTGCAGCCGAACATGATATTTACTCCGGATTTAAAGGAATATTTCCGGTCAGCCGGAAGATCCTCCACGATCATGTCCGTGTCCTTCCAGATATCCACCACCATGGAATCCGATTCAAAGGATCTCACCAGCAGTTCCGCCAGCCGGTAAATATTGTGGGTTCCAAAGATCAGATCTACAAAGCGGTAGCTTTTCTTCAGCTTTTCCACTACCTGGGGCTCCTGCATCATGCAGCCGCACAGAGCAATCTTCATATGCGGCTTCTTTTTCTTTAGGGAATGGAGATATCCCAGACGGCCGTAAACCCGCAGATTCGCGTTTTCTCTTACAGTGCAGGTATTATAGATAACGAAATCCGCTTCCTCGCTGTCGGATTTTACATAGCCGATTTTTTCCAGGATCCCCCGGAGTTTTTCGGAATCCCTGGCGTTCATCTGGCAGCCGAAAGTGACAACGCAAAAGGTCAGCGGACGGCCTGCCTCCCGGACTTTTTCCTCCAGATAGTTCCGGGCAAGGTCCATAAAAAAATACTGTCTTGCGGGTTCCGATTCCGGAATCCGCTGATTTGTACTGAAACGGTCTGTTGTATTCATCGGTCTCTCATCTTTCTTAAGTTTCGCAACTAATTATTATACCAATGCGCAAAAAAAGTTTCAAGCAGAAAGTGCCGCCAGCAGGCCCAGCGGCAGGCTTCGCACCTCCCGGTACGCTTCCTCCTGAAACGCCGGCGGGCAGGGAAACTGCGCGTCCTCCGGCAGGGTTTCCACCGTGATGGCAGGGTTTCCCGTATTTTCTGAGTAAAAATGTACGGAATTTCCGCCGCTGACCTTTGACATCAGCTCCTCTTCCCGGCGGCCCAGAGCGTAGCCGCAGAGAGCCTGGAGTTTTCTGGCATATCTGCGGCAGCGCTGGTTGTATGTACGGGACATTGCTCCCCGGTAGTAGTAAATGATCCTGCCCCTGGAGTGAAAGTCCAGATAGGCCGCCGTCTCGTAATCCCGGAAAACCCGCATAAGCATCTGTGTTTCGGATTCACTGCCCGGATACTCCCACAGCTGCTGCTGCACATAGGAGCGGCAGGGAAAATTCCGGTTGATATCCACGCCTCTGGCGTTATATTTCCAGTTCTGGTGCGAGATCTTTTTTTCACGGGCCATTTTCCGGTAGATGGGATTGGCGATGGCGCCAAAACCGGAACGGGCGATCTCATAGCCGTCGGGATTGACTACGGGAATAAAAAGAATCGAGTATTCTTTCAGCAGAGCCGCCGCGTCGTATCCGGAAATTTTCCGGCGGAAGCGGAACGCCTGGCTGTAGTCCTCGATCATCCGCAGCAGAAGGACGGGATTGACAGCTTCCCTTCCGTGGATCCCGGCGCTGACGATCAGATTTTTCCTTCCAAGGCCCAGGCGGAACATGGGAATCTCCCGGTCATCCTGGCTCATGCCCACAATGCGGCACAGAGAAAATTCCCCGTAGCACTCGGAAAGCGTCCGCAGGGACAGGCAGATTTCATCAAAAGAATAGCGCTGGCTTAACGCAATCATAGAACAGCCACCTCCTGAAAACAGTTTGTACTATTCTATGCGCCCTGCCAGCGCCTTATGTCAGCTTACGGACGGATCTGTCCATCCCCGTAAATAATATATTTTGTTGTGGTCAGAGCCTGAAGTCCCATAGGCCCTCTGGCATGGAGCTTCTGGGTGCTGATTCCGATCTCCGCCCCGAAACCGAACTCGAATCCATCGGTAAACCGGGTGGATGCGTTGACATATACCGCCGCCGCGTCCACTTCCTCCAGAAATCTTCTGGCATGTTCGTAGCTGGAGGTGATGATCGCCTCGGAATGCTTGGTGTTGTAGCGGTTAATATGGGCGATGGCTTCATCCAGAGAAGCAACCGTCTTGATGGAAAGAATATAGTCCAGATATTCTTTCCCCCAGTCCTCTTCCGCTGCCGGCACGCCGCCTTCCACATAGGGAAGCGCCTGGCTGTCCGCCCGCATTTCCACATGCTTTTCGGAAAGCCGTCTGGAAAGTTCAGGCAGCAGCCGGTCCCGGATCTTTTCATGGACGACCAAAGACTCGCAGGCATTGCAGACGCCCACTCTCTGGGTTTTGGCGTTGAGAATAATATTAACAGCCATCTGGATATCCGCGCTGTCGTCTACAAAAATATGGCAGTTTCCGGTTCCGGTCTCGATAACCGGGATGGTGCTGTTTTCCACCACAGACCGGATCAGTCCTGCTCCGCCTCTGGGAATTAAAACATCCACAAACCGGTCCATTTTCATAAATTCCCGGGTGGTTTCCCGGCTGGTATCCTCGATGAGCTGGATCGCATCCTCTGTGACCCCGCCGGAGGCAAGAGTTTTCCGAAGGCAGTCTACGATTGCTTTATTGGAATGGATGGCATCGCTGCCCCCTTTGAGAATTACTGCGTTTCCGGTTTTAAAGCAGAGGCCGAAAGCGTCCGCTGTTACATTGGGGCGGGCCTCATAGATGATCCCTATAACGCCCAGAGGCACCCGCATTTGGCCGATCAGCAGTCCGTTGGGCCGTTTTTTCATCCCCAGGACTTCCCCGATGGGATCATCCAGAGCGGCCAGCTGACGCAGGCCTTCTGCCATACCCTCCATGCGCTCCGGAGTCAGCAGCAGCCGGTCCAAAAGCCCCTGGGACATACCGTTGTTCCGGCCGTTTTCCATATCTCTGGCATTTTCCGCCAGGATCGCCTCCTGGTCCGAGATCAGCGCTTTCGCGCAGGCCAGCAGCAGCCGGTTTTTGTCCTCTGTTTTAAGCTTGCGCATCACAGGCTCCGCTTCTCTGGCTTTTTTTCCGATTTCCAGTAATTCCATATTCCAACCCTCCTTATCTGTAGATCTGTTTTTCGGTTACAAGTATTTCCGGCAGGATATCCGTAGGCTCGCAGGGCAGATGGTCCAGCAGCTGAAATTCAAAGGCTACCGCCGCCGTAGTGTGATCCCGGTGGACGCTGAGGTAGCGGTCATAAAAGCCTCCGCCGTATCCGATCCGATGGCGGTTTTTGTCGAAAGCCACCCCGGGCACGATCATCAGCGCGTCCTCCGCCTCTGCTTTTCTGCCGGTGGCCGGTTCCTGGATGCCGTAATAGCCTTCCTCCAGTTCGCTGAAATCCCGGATCGAATAGAAGACCATATCCTTTCCCTCCACCTTGGGAACCGCCACTTCTTTTCCATCCTTCCAGGCAGTTTCTATAAATTCCCGGGTCATGACCTCGTGGCGGCAGTCCACATAGGCGTATACCCACCGGGCTTTCCGGTACTCCGGAAGGGAACGCAGGCTTTTGAAAATCCTGCGGCTGTCTTCCAGGATTTTTTCATCTGACGCCGCCTTTCTCCGGGCGAAGATTTCCTGCCTAATGTGTTTTTTTGTTTCCATATTTTTCTCCCAGATTCGTAATGGATCCATCCAGTTCCTGAATGTTGATCTGATCCAGCTGTGTTTTCAGGTTCATGCGCACGGCGGCGATATATTCTCGGCGCAGGCGGTCCTGCTCGGCTTTTTCTTCCTGGGTCAGCCCTTCTGTTTTTGCCTTTCTGGCCAGCTCGTTGATTCTTTTAATGTTCATTTTTTATTCCTCTTTTAAATCTGCAAGATAGTCGATCAGGAAAAATTCATCTCTGGGGTTGGCCCGGAACAATGTTCCGTAAGGCTGCCCCGACATGATCTTATGGATGACGTGAAAATCCTTTCCGTTGGCGATGATCATATCCGCCCCGGCTCCGGTGGCTACATGAGCGGCACTGAGCTTGGTGGCCATCCCGCCGGTGCCCACGCTGCTTCCGGTGCTCCCCTTGCCCATATCCATAAAATGGCCGTCAAGATGGTCCACCTGACTGATAAAACGGGCGTTGGGATTGGTATGGGGATCGTCTGTGTAAAGGCCGTCAATGTCGGACAGAAGGATCAGAAGATCCGCGTTGATCAGAGCCGCCACTACCGCCGACAGAGTATCATTATCTCCGAACTCGATCTCATAGGTGGCGATCGTGTCATTTTCGTTGACAACAGGGATGACTCCCAAAGACAGAAGTTCCTTAAAGGTATTCTGGGCGTTTTTTCTGTTCAGATTGTCCACCATGGTGTTTTTGGTGATCAGGATCTGGCTGCATACCTGGTTGTATTCTGAAAACAGTTTCTGGTAGATCATCATCAGTTTTGCCTGCCCGACGGAAGCGCAGGCCTGTTTTTCGGCAGTGCGCTGAGGCCGCTCCTGAAATCCCAGAGTGTTTCTTCCAACCATAATGGCTCCGGAAGATACCAGGACTACATCCTTTCCCTGATTTTTCAGATCGCTGAGTTCCCTGACCAGGATTTCCAGCTTGATCAGATCCAGGCGTCCGGTTTCCGGGTGCATCAGCGAGGAGGAGCCGATCTTGATCACAATTCTTTTTTTATCTTTCAGTCTTGCACGGATGTCCATTGGTTTCTCCTTATTGTACAACAGTATTTTCTGCATAGGTGTCCAGAACGATAAAGACCCAGGTTTTTCCCTGATTGAGGGTGATCTCCCTGCCCTGGCTGTCGAAATAAAGGGTCGGTCCCCAGGGATCGTTCTTATGCCAGGTCACGTCAACGGCCTTTCCGTTGGTGATGAATATGCCGGTTCCCGGCGTATCCTGGTGGATGTTCAGATAGCCGCCGGATTCATAGTAGTCCCAGGAGGAATTCTGGATCAGGATGTTTTTCACCGCCAGCTGTTCCTGGGTCTCCTCATCAATATGGGGTTCTCCGAACTGGGAGCGGTAATACAGCCCGCTCTCCGGATCATAGGTAAAGACCGGTTCGTTATAATCATATCCCCCGGGGATGACTGTTTCCGCCCTGCGGCCTTCTTCCAGAAGCTCCGGGCTGTCCGCGGGAGCAAAATTGTAATGCCCGTCATAATCCTCGGAATAGCTGTCCGAATAGCCGCAGATCTGGATGCCCTCCCGGATGCCCTGTCCGCTGATATAGGCGTTGTGGGGCGGATTCCGGTCTGTGGTCCGGTAAAAGATCTGGTCCCCGTATCCGGCCAGGCCGCTTAAGTTATTGACCTGGGGCAGTTCCAGGTAGGGAACCGCGTAGGCAGACTGCCCGTAGTGGACATAGACTGCCTGAAAGCCGGAAGCGTAAAAAATAAAGTAGTTGCGGCAGCTTCTGACTGACCCGATCCTTTCTACGTTGTCGTAATCTTCAAAGATCGCCATAATGCGGCTGATGCCTCCCTCTACCGGCGCTTCATAATACACGCCCGCATGGCTCAGGCCCCAGTGGGGAAGGCAGGCTTCGATGTTGTTGATCATTACCGCGGCAGGACGTCTGCGGCCGATCTCCCGGGGAACCAGTTCTCCTGTAAGATAGCTGGGAACCATTCCATCGGGAACTGCCTCCACTGCTTCTTTCGGTGTCTCCGGTGTAGGCGCGGCGGTCTGCGCAGGTGTCTGTTCTGCCGCGGGAGTTTCCGCCGCGGAAGAAGAGGAAGTTTCCGCTGTTTCTGCCTCCCTGCCCCTGCATCCGGCCAGAGCAGCCAGACAGAAGGCGGCTGCCGCTGCGGATGCCAATATTTTTTTAAATTTCATTCTATTTATTTCCCCCCTGAATTTTCCGGCGGCAGTCTTCTGATTCCCAGAGAATCCAGTATGGCCTCCTGCTTTGCTTCCATGACGGAAGCTTCTTCGGGAACCATGTGGTCATACCCCAGAAGATGCAGCATACTGTGGGCCACCAGAAAAGCAAATTCCCGCTTGATTCCATGACCGTATTCCCGGCCCTGCTCCATAGCTTTTTCTACGGAGATCACAATATCTCCCAGCATCAGTTCCCCGGTTTCCGGGTTAAAACAGTCTGCCTCCTGTGTGTCCAGGACCGCGTAATCCGCCGGCTTCTGAAAATTGACCAGGGGAAAAGAAAGCACGTCCGTGGGACGGTCGATATCCCGGAATTCCCGGTTCAGACGGCGTATTTCCTGATTGTCCGTAAGGGTCAGAGATACCTCCGCCTCATAAGGGCACTGCTCCGCTTCCAGGGCTTTTTCCGCCACCTGTTTTGCCAGAGTCTCCCAATCAAACCCCAAATCCAGTTCCTGTTCATTTTCAGACTGCAGCGTCATCTTCTCTCTGACCTCCTGTTTCTGCGGCTGACAGCGGATTCCTGCCGTTTGCCCCGCTCAGCTTTTTTTTCATAAGCTTCATAAGCCTGTACGATTTTCTGCACCAGAGGATGGCGCACGACATCTTTGCTGGTAAGTTCGCAGAAAGCGATGCCCTCCACCTTCTTCAGCACCTGCATGGCAACGTCCAGGCCTGATTTGGCGCCGGAAGGAAGGTCCTTCTGGGAAGCGTCGCCGGTTACCACTACCTTGGATCCGAAACCGATCCTGGTCAGAAACATTTTCATCTGGGCCGGTGTGGTATTCTGGGCTTCATCCAGGATAATGTAGGCGTTGTCCAGGGTCCGCCCCCTCATATAGGCCAGAGGCGCCACCTCGATCAGCCCCTTTTCCATGTTTTTTTGAAAACTCTCCGCCCCCATGATCTGGTACAGCGCGTCATAGAGGGGACGCAGATAGGGATCGACCTTGCTCTGGAGATCTCCGGGGAGAAAGCCCAGCTTTTCGCCGGCTTCGATTGCCGGACGTGTCAGAATAATCCGGCTCACTTCATCGTTCCGGAAAGCTGTGATGGCCATGGCCATAGCCAGATACGTCTTTCCCGTTCCGGCCGGCCCCACACCGAAAACGATCATTTTATCCCGTATGGCATCCACATACTGCTTCTGCCCCAGCGTCTTGGGCTTTACAGGCCTGCCGCTGATGGTATGGCAGATCAGTTCCCCGTCCAATTCTGTCATTGCTCCTTCTTTTTCTTCCATTGCCAGAGCAATACAGTAGTTTACATTCTGTTCTGTAATTTCTGTACCCCGCATGGACAGGGCCAGCAGCTGATCCAGACATCTTCTGGCGCGTCCGGCCGCTCCCTGGGGCCCCAGGATTCTCAGAGAACCATCTCTGGATATCAGGGTTACGCCCAGACCTCTCTCAATCTTCTTTGTATATTCATCAAATTTTCCGAACACATTCTTTTCATGCTCCGCGGGAAGTTCCATGATTTCTTCGACAATGCCGGCACTCATTCAGTTTTCTTCCTTTCCTGTCTCAGTCTCTGGCGCCGCAGAGGGCGCCTCCTCTACGGAAGCGGACAGCACGGTCAGAAAGCCGCTGGCTGTGCATTCCGTGTCAGACAGTTCTATTTTAACATGATTTTCAAGGATTTCTACCCCTGTTTTTCGCAAATCCTCCATATAAGCGTCCAGCTTTTCCTCTGCCAGCGCCCGGGCCTCCCCGGGGGTGTACACTTCCCGGCTTTCTTCATAAGGAAGAGTTTCCACCGTTCCGTACAGAATGGGAAGGGCGAAATTCTCCGTCAGAAACACCTGATGTTCCCGTACCAGGTAATCGCAGGATTCCTCCTGATCCGTCCCCGGCTCCAGGCGCCATCCCAGGATTTCCAAAAAAGCCTTCTTTTTTGTCTTGTCCGCGTATCTGCGCACGGTGTGTTCCAGGGGAAATTCCCGGTAATAATATAATTCAGAACAAATCAGTATATCCGCGTCGGCCTGTACCGGTTCATACCGGAGGATTTCTCCGCTGTCGCTGACAATGCTGATCCATCCCCGAACCAGCACGTCTCCGGCTTCGCAGGTATCTCCCGCTTCCACCAGAGGGGTGCCGCTGCGGGTTACAATGCTGTATACTGTTCCGGACTGCTTGGCGGTCAGATCCGCCGGACCCTCCGACTCTTCTGAACCGGCCAGGGGATAGCCGTCTGTATTTTCTTTTATGTCTATCAGAAGGCGGGTGCCCCGGATCCTGGCCGACACCCACGTCACATTGGGAAACTCTTCCCGGACTGCCGCAGCCACCGCCGCGCAGTCTACCTTGCTGACCGCCATGCCGTGGCGGATCCCCATGGTATCCAGAAATTCCAGGATCGTATCGGTGCTGTTGGCGTAATTTCCCTCTATATGGATGTTCCAGATAAAACGTGACAGCAGAAGCAGAAGAAACAGGCAGGCAGCGCAGCCCAGAAAAAAAGCCTTTCTTTTTCTGCTTTTTTTGAGAAAGAAAGGCAGCCCGCGTTTTTCCAGGATGCGCAGGCGGGAGCCGGTCTTTGCCGCGATATCCTTCAGCCGGAAAAAATCTTTGCAGGTCAGATTCAGTTCATATGCTTTTTCTCCGGGCAGAATCCGCCAGATAAGGATCCCTCTTGCCGCGCAGAGGTTCAAAAAGCGTTCCGGTTCCCGGCTGAGCAGACGGACGCGCACATAGCCGAGAAAAAAGCGCCAGGCCCTTCCCATTTCAGTTCTCCCCTCTGGAACTGTTCAGGAGGATTTCCCGAATCAGCCCCGTTACGTACATCTCTTCCCCTGTATAGCTGGCGATCACCAGCCCTTTTCCGGCCACGGAGAGAATACCGTTTTTGGTCAGCACCCGTATTTTATCCTCCCGATATTCCAGGATCTTCTGATAATTTTCAAGATAGAGTTCCCCGGACCCGCACAGAGTCAGGATACAATCCTTCCTTGACAGATCCGGGGGAATCTGAAGCATTTCCAGGACGCCTTTTTCTGAAGCCGCCTTCTTTTTTTTCATGCATCATGCTCCGGCGCTTTATTATTTACTGTATGCCCGAATAAAAAATTTATGAGTTTTTAAAGAAAATCATGGAAAACCACAGCAGCAGATGCTCCCCCATATAGTAATCCATATTTAATTTCTCCGCGAGATTTGTCACGATGATCCCGTGGCTCTCAATACAGGGATGCATCTGGTCCGGATGGCGGCACTCCGCTTTCGGAAACGTGCATTTTTCGCAGAGCGCGCAGGAATCGCTGGAAAGAGTGTAGACTGTCATCCCCTCTTCCTTCAGCTTCTGCTCGATGATCCCTGTCATTTTTTCATGCTCCGCTTTTGTTTTCAGTGTTTCCTCCATATCCATGATATCTGACACATCCGCTACGGAAGAAAAAAACAGCAGTTCCGGAAAATCCATGCACAGTTCCCGGCAGGTTTCAATCTTGCCCACGGCCGGCGGGCAGGACCAGGAGGTGCCGTACCGGGGGCATTCTTTTTTGCAGATGGCCCTTACTCTCTCATTAAATTCCAGTTCCTCCGGTTTTACAAAAGCGTACTGATAAACAGGAAACTGGGTGATAAAAGCTTCGATTTCTTCGATTGTCACGTCTTTCGCTCCTTCCGGGTGTAAATCAGGCCGGGAGTCCCCGGGAATTTACAGCATTATTTAACCCATTATACTGCATTTTTCATACAATGCAAACAGAAGTTGCCGAAAACTGTCAGAGTACGCCGCTTTGCTTTAAAGTTTTCCTGTAAACCAGCCAGGCGGCCGCCGCAGAGATCAGCTCCGTAACCCAGAAGGCGTTCCACACGCCCTCCGCGCCGAAGATCCGGCTCAGGATAAAGGCCGCCGGGATGATCACCGCCACATACCGGCAGACGGAGATCACCAGGGACGGCGTCCCCTTTCCCAGTCCCTCCAGAGCGCCGGAGGCTGTCACGGATACGGCCGAGACAATAAAGCCCGCGCAGATGATCCGCAGAGCCAGGGCGCCCTCCCGGATGGTTTCCGGATTTTTGGAAAAGAGTCCGATCAGTTCGCCCGGAACAGCCAGGCAGATCACGGTGCCCGCAGCCATGATCACCAGATTCATGATCAGGGCAATGCGGTAAATTTTCTTTACCCGCTTCATCTCCCTGGCGCCGAAATTGTAGCCGATAATGGGCCGCATCCCCTGGACAACGCCGCTGGCCGGCAGGTACAGAAAGGTCTGCAGCTTATAGTAAACGCCCAGGATCAGCACATAGATTTCGGAATAAGCCGCCAGAATCCCGTTGAGGGCAGAAATCAGCAGAGAGGGAAGAGCCAGATTCAGCGCCGCCGGGATTCCCACCGCGTACAGCCGGCCTGCCATCTGGCGGTCCGGCTTCAGATCTCTTTTCCGGATATGCACCGGGAGAGGCCGGACGGCGCAGACGATCAGATAGATGACCACTGTCAGCACCTGTCCGATGCCGGTGGCCAGAGCCGCTCCGCGGATTCCCATCTCCGGAAAGGGCCCGATGCCGAAGATCATAATGGGATCAAGGATGATATTCGTCACGCAGCCGCACAGCAGCGCCGCCATGGTCACCGTCATGCGTCCCACTGCCTGAAAGATTTTTTCAAAGGTCAGGCTGATCATGATCACAATGGAAAAGGAGAAGGCGATATTGGAATACTGGACTCCCAGATCCACGATCTCACGGTTTGAGGTAAACATTTTCAGAAAGGAGGGCATAACGGTGATGCTGGCGATCATGATGACCACTCCGTGCAGAATGGAAAAAAACATGCCCTGGGAAGCTGCCTGATCCGCCTTGCGCCGGTCTCCGGCCCCCAGATAAAAGGCGATGGCCGCGTTAATGCCGACCCCGAAGCCGATGGCCAGAGCATTGATCAGATTCTGGACCGGGTACACCAGGGACAGGGCCGACATGGCATCCTCGCTGATCTGGGCCACGTAAAAACTGTCCACAATGTTATAGAGAGAATTGACCAGCATGGAGATCACCATGGGGATCGCCATAGAAGCCAGCAGCGGCAGTACGGGTCTCTCTTTCATAAATGTTTCATTCATCCTGTGTTTTCCTCCCTGTTTTTCTTTTTGGATCCTGTGGGATCGGGAAATTTTCTTTCCCTTGCCGGATCTGCGCGATGCAGCAGTCAGCCCGCACAAAAACGCCGCCCAACCACCTGACGGTGATTGTGCGGCGAAAAGAGGCGCTGCCTGAAAAATCCACACAAGTTTTAGCAGTGTTATTGTAGCAGGGGACAGATAAACTGTCAAGATGCTAGGTTATTAAGAAAAAGAACGCCTGCTTTTGGTATATTTATTCTTCTCCTTCCCAGGCCCTGCGGCTGACCCGGTAGAGCGCATTCATGAATACCGGATTTGCGGCCATAAAGGCGGTGGCTACGCGGCAGTCCTTAAATTCCTTGAACCACTGCTCCGCCAGCTTTTCCACCTCTGCGTCGGAGGCTCCCTCGGGGATAGCCGGATCCGGCATACCAAAGACAAAAGGCTGATCTTTGTATTTTTTCGCCAGCATCGCCATATCGTTGATGGGCTGGCCGCACCACATATCTACACCGGCTTCAATATAGGCCGGTACCAGGGTCTCGTTTTTGCCGCAGCTGTGCAGTTCAAAAAACATTCCTCTGGCATGGACAGCATCTGTGACTCTGCGCAGATACGGAACCAGCATTTCTCTGGCTGTGGCGATAGAAAAGAAGGGGCCGTTCTGATGTCCCCAGTCATCGTGGATCAGAACGCAGTCGATGTCGCAGCATTTTTTCATGCGGTCGATATAGTCGATGAGCAGATCTGCGTACCGGTCGAAAAAGCGGTGTACGCCTTCCTGCTGGTCCTCGTCGATCAGAGCCATAGCTGCGTTGTCCACATCCATCAGGGACATGAGCCGCTCCCAAAAACCGCTTAAGATCCCGAGCTGGTTCATCTGCGGAGTATTCAGGTACTCTTTGTTTTTCTCAGCGCATCCCTCCCAGTCCATGGCGTCCAGATCCGGCATGGATATATACTCTTCCCAGCGGTTTATATCCGGAACTTTGGGGCTTCCCGGCTGAACGGTGGCGCCGCCGGCTACCGGAACATAAACCCAGTCCAGATCAAACCAGCTGCTTTTCATGGTATCGCTGTCGTACTGATAAGCCGGTTCACTGTCAAAAATCAGATGTGTCGCTACATTGTCCGGATTCATCCGGGGACGGAATACGTTGACATCACAGAAAGCCCACCCCGCTGCCGGAACCCAGTAGGGCTTCTTTCCGGTAAACAGAAGGCGGAAATTTTCCTTTGCGGTTATGGGGCGGTCATACAGCGGCTCCTGCTCGGGAAGCTGGATCCCCATATTGCCGAACATCTGTCCGGCACCGCAGTAATGCATGCCGATCACCTGCAGTTCTTTTTCGTCAAATGCTTCTCTTGCCATTTTGTTTGTTCTCCTTTTCATCAAAATGAGTATTAGGCGTTTGCGAAACGCCAAACCCCGCATAAATACGGGATTTTTTTTGTTA
>ERZ1643246.294-NODE-294-length-65796-cov-8.685554_pt1 | contig 65796 bp, 56 predicted proteins | sample MGYA00579265_ERZ1643246 | MGnify/ENA primary metagenome ERZ1643246 (study PRJEB29033, sample SAMEA4952261) | chicken gut metagenome | biome: Broiler Chicken; feature: Gastrointestinal Tract; material: Caecum | place: Ireland | collected 2018 | study: Broiler... | reverse complement strand
TCTACACTTTTTCGCTATCTTATTCTTTGACTTTTGACATCAATACTACTGTCTCAACATGTGGTAGTTAGGCTATTCTAGGAAATATGTTCATAGCTTGAAAAGCTCTTAATTTTACAGCATTTTTAATCATTCTGATATCAGAACCTATATTTTTTTAATTAGGCTATTTCAAATAAAAGTTATTTAAAATCAGCATATTAGTTATTTCGGATCCACTTCCGGGGAAGATTTATAATCTACCACTGATTGTACAAATTTTCGTGCATCTTCAAGTTTCGGTTCCTCAGCCAAATTATACTTTTCTAATACATTATAAACCCAATCTTTCTTTTCCTTATTGGTGGTTTTATCAAAACACTCTATTTCACCGACTGGAACAACAAAAAGTCCTACTGATTTGCATACAGCTTCTACTCTTTCATATGCAGCCGGCGCATCACCTGAAAAACCAACCTTTCCTATTTTCTTAATTTGAGTCCATGCATCATTTTCGCCACTGCTTTTTGCATTCATACTATCATAAATAATTTTCATATCTGCAGATAATGTAGTTTTCCAGTCCAGTCCAAATGATGCGACAATTGGTTTAAAGTTTTGGCTTGCATTGAGTAGGTCAAAATCACAAATAGCAACTACTGGAACATTAACCGCTTTCAATGCGCTTACAACATCTTTAACTCGTGTCTTTCCTCCACAATGTGTAAATAACACATCTGGGGCAGTTTCTCCTCTATATTCATATACTGCATCTATTACTGCTTGATAAAATAAGCAATCATAGTCGCTTTCACAAACAACAACTTTTTCATGAAACAGACCGCTCAAAATATTTGAATAACGCAGGAGAGGATTTCCCCATAATTTTTTTATTTCATCGTTTTGAAGGATACTCATTTTATTAATGTTGTCTATGCGATTAATTCTAATCACTGTTACATTTTTATTATCCGCATCAAGCAAACCTTGAAGAAAATCTTCGCTGTGAGTGGATACTAACAACTGTCGATTATTTGGATTATTTTTTGCAAGCATTTTCCCCAACATTCTTGCCTGTGGCGGATGCAAAAAAGCTTCTGGTTCATCAATAAGAGTAATAGTGTAATCAGATGTAAATGTGTCAAGTAGAATACTTGCAAAGCTACGCATACCATCCCCCTGCTCTTGAAGCTTTGGAAGTTTAGCAACTTGATTATAGTAATCATCCTGTCTATCAATCGTAAAATCTTTCTTATCTGGAGCTTTTCCGATATGTAACGGAATAGTTTGCATTTCATTTCGATTTACAATTAAATCAACATCAAAAGCTTGGTGAAACAAATCTGATATTTTCTGCGCAAGGGTCTCACTTCGATTCAATTTATATATAGGATGTTTTTCAGGTTGATTATGTCTATTGAGTGCATTTGATGAAGTCAAACGAATTTCTGTACTAAGACGCTTAACAAATAATTTATAAAGCCCGCTGTATAACGTATGATTATGCCAATACTGCTGCAATGTATCTTTCGCAAAAGCATTTCCTGCCTCATATAATTGATAATGGCCTTGTTTATCTTCTAAAAAGCGTTCCCTAAGAAAATTAGTTTCGTCAATCATACCTTGATAATCACATTCAAAGTTTTTTATAACAATAGTACGCTTTTGATTAGATTGATCTAAACAAGATTCTATATCTTTTAATACTTGACTCTTACCGCTATTATTGGGACCCGTAAATACAATAATACTATTCTGTTTAAGCATTAGTTGAACATCATCATTAAATGTGACACTCTTCAAAAAAACTTGAGGTTTTTTTACTACGTTTTTACCAGTATCTTCAAACTCTGTACCCATAATCTCCTCCTGATTTTCATTTGTTTCTTATCATTTACATAACCGATAATTATCTACTCTTTGAACTGTATTTAAGGTTTTTCCTCTTTACGGTTCCATTGCCATCTTTTACCACGTTACTTCTTCGAGCCTTCTCTATCTGCACTGCCTCAAAAACTTCTTTTGATATTATCGCCGGATTATTATCCGTTGCCAAATAATGTATTTCGCTTTTACCAGTTTTCAATAGCCGGACATCCCCTGTGTACTTCTCATTACTCAACATGACATCTATTGTTCTCTTACACCATTTCTCCTTTCCTGTAGGAGAAGGGATTTTACGCTTCTCAAGTTCTTTGATAATACCCAATACACTTTGTCCTCCCAAATACAAGTCAAATATGATTTTTACATTTTCTGCTGTTTCTTCATCAATGATTAACTTGCCATCTTCATTATGTTTATACCCATAACACTTTCTATCATATAATTTCGAAGTTCCTGAAGCTGCTCCCTGCTTAATACCCCATTTTATATTTTCACTGCGAGACTCATTTTCCGCTTGTGCAAAAGATTCAATAATTGAAATCATTAAGTCACTATCTGTGTTTGCCGTATCAAGTTCTTCCTGCTCAAATATTACACGAACACCGGCACTTTTTAATTTACTCAATGCTTCCATGGTTTCGACAGTATCTCTTCCAAAACGGCTGATGCTTTTTGTAAAAACAATATCTAGTTTATGAGATGTACAGTCATCCAGCATGCGGTTAAATTCCTTGCGCGAAGAACCTGTTTTGCTAGAAGAAATATCTATATACACATCCGCAAGAAGCCATCGCGATGTAGCCGCCGTTATTTTTGTTAAATGTGATACTTGTGCAGCCAAACTTTGTAGTTGCTCTAAACTATTCGTACTAACACGACAATATATTCCGACGCGCTTGTCCCGTTTCTGTGGTTTAGGTGGTATGAAATGAACTTTTTTTAAATTGTTCATACCTCATCTCCTCTACAAATAGGTAATCTTTTCTAACAGCCTATCAGCATAGGCTAACTAACATCTGTATTCATATTTTACATGATAACTAGCCTTTTTACAATCATTCTATCCACTCAACCTGCATTTAACAATCCTGTCTCCACAACATACCCAATATCTATCCTATCTACTCAACTCTCCGCCATTTTCCACAGTAGACCAGTTCCCACTTACCCGTAAAATGAAAAAATCCGGGAACCGGAACCTGTCCTCTGACAAGCCCCGACTCCCGGAAATCCCTTGTTTTCTACACTTTTTCACTATTCTATTCTTTGACTTTTGACATCAATACTACGCACTCCACATGAACAGTGTGCACAAATTGATCTACGCACACGCATTTTTCCACCTGATATCCGCTTGCCTGGATCACTTCCAGGTCTCTGGCCAGGCTGGTGGCTTTGCAGGAAATATAGACAATCCGGTCCACACCATAATCCAGAATTTTGGGCAAAGCTTTGGGATGAATTCCATCCCTGGGCGGGTCCAGAACAATAACATCCGGCTTCTCGTCCAACTCATCCAAAACCTTCAGGACATCTCCGGCGATAAACTTGCAGTTGGGCAGACCGTTCATCTTCGCATTCTCCCTGGCTGCGTCAACGGCCTCCTCCACAATCTCCACACCCACAACTTCTCTCGAAACTGCAGCCAGAATCTGGGAGATTGTACCGGTTCCACTGTATAAATCAAAAACTACCTTATCTTTCGTGTCCCCAATATAACTGCGCACAATAGAATAGAGCACCTCCGCCGCCAGAGTGTTGGGCTGGAAGAAGGAAAAAGTACTGATCTTAAACTTCAGACCCAGCAAAGTCTCATAAAAATAATCCTGGCCATATAAGATTCTGGTCTCATCGCTTTTCACCACATCAGACAGAGAGTCATTGATGATGTGAAGAATTCCCACAATCTTTCCTTCCAGAGGCAGAGCCAAAAGAGCATCTCTCAGAGGCTGCAGGTCATGTTCTTCCTGGCTGGTGGTAACCAGGTGTACCAGAATCTCTCCCGTAGTTACCCCTCTTCGGAGAAGCAGATGGCGCAGATAGCCCACGTGCTGCATCTTTTTGTAATAGGAGACCCCTCTGTCTTTGAAATACTTCCACACACAAGTCAGAATCCGGTTCATATCTTCATGAACCAGCTGACAGTCCTCCGCTGTGAGTACATCATAGGTACTTCCTTTCTTATGAAGTCCAAGCGTCAGAGGACCATCCTTATGGTCATCTCCAAAGGAAAATTCCATCTTGTTCCGATAATGGAATTCCTGAGGGCTCCTGCGGATTCCCTGAAATTCATAATTCCCCGTCACTGCCTGATCCATGAGTTCCCGGATCTGATTTTCCTTCATCTTCAGTTGTTCCTCATAAGCCATTGTCTGATACATGCAGCCTCCGCAGGCCGGGAAATTATGGCAGACTGGCAGGCGGCTCTCCAGAGGTGACCTTTCCAGAACTTCCAGAAGTCTTCCTTCCAGACGCTTTCCGCGCTTTTTATTAATCACAAAACGAATCTTCTGACCTGGGATCCCGTTTTTCACAATGACTTTCTCCCCGTCAATCCACACCAATCCCTTATTGGGAAATTCGACCTTCTCAATGATTCCTTCACAAACCGTACCTTTTTTCAAAATAACCTCCATCTCCTGTACCCATCTGTTTTATCACATAAAAAGAGCACCGCACAATCATCGATTTTCACTTGAACAGCCAATCGCTGGTATTCAAAAGATCCTCGAAAATTGTGCAGCGCTCCTTTTTATATTTCTCATAACCGCAGCAGACAATCATCTCCTGCCTGCACATTCACCTAACCCTGCCGCCGGCAAAAATACTGACAACATCTTTTGTTTATTTGTCTTCTTTCTCGTCGTCCTCATCCTCAAAGTAGTCATCAAAGTCATCGTCAAAGTCTTCTTCGAAGTCTTCCAGATAATCCGGTGCAAAGAAACGGTACACTGCATAAGCAATTCCTGCTACAGCCGCAACGGCTCCAATAATCGCTAATGCCCACAGAATCGCATTTTTCTGTTTTTCTTCCTCTTTTTTGTTCAGTGATGCCAACAAGTCCTCAATTTTATTCATGTTCATCATCAAACACCTTCTTTCCTAATATGATCCGCCGTATTATCTCCGACACCTGAATGCAATACTTGCCGAACACAGTCCTCCATGACAGTTCAGATATAACTATATCATCTACCACTTTCTCATAAGTATGCATCTTTGACAGCGGTCTTTAACTTTTTTTATTATACCACTTTCCGCTATGTTTTACCAGAAGTTATTTGAAAAGAATGTGAATTTCACCCACTTTATATTTTCTTCAGTTTCGCGAAACTTGCAAACATCTTTTTCACACCGACCTGTTCAAACTCCACCGTAACCTCGTAGTCTTTGCCGCCTTCCACAATCTGCTTGACTGTGCCCACACCGAATTTCATGTGACGCACGGTATCTCCCACCTGATAATCCAGTTTCTCCGCTTTTTTCACCGTGAACTGTCTGGGCTGAAATGCTTTTGCGCGAAATGCCTCCCGCATCTGGGCATAAGTATTATTCTTTGGCGTATTGTCCTCAGTGGTTTTCTTCGGAAGCTCATGCCCCATGTCCACGATTTCCCGGGGAATCTCTCTGACAAACCGGGATACTTTATTATACTGTGTCTGCCCACGGATCATTCTCTGCTGAGCGCAAGTTAAAGTCAAATCTTTCATCGCCCTGGTGATTCCCACATAACAAAGCCGGCGCTCTTCTTCCAGTTCTCCCGGATCATCGGAAGTGACCGTCATATAGCTTGGAAAAATCCCATCTTCCATTCCCGTCAGATACACCTGAGGAAACTCCAGTCCCTTGGCGCTGTGCAGCGTCATCAGCAATACATAATCCTGCCCCGGCTCCACCGTGTCAATGTCCGCGATCAGCGCAATCTCTTCCAGAAATCCGCTCAGAGTCGGATGGGTGTGCTCTTCCTCGTAAGTGGCAATCTTGGTAATCAATTCATCAATGTTCTCAATCCTGCTTCTGGATTCATCGGTATCCTCCAAAATCAGATCCTGCACATACCCCGTCCGCTCAATAATGTCATTCATCAGTTCCTGAATGGTAAAACTTGGCACCTCACTGCGCAGGGTCTGAATCAAGGTGACAAAGGACTCAATCTTCGCCGTTGTCCGTCCTATCTTCGGAATCTTGTCTGCTTCTTTCAAAGCATCATAAAAACTGATCTCATTTTCATTGGCATAGTCCTGCACTTTGGCCAGGGTTGCTGCCCCAATCCCACGCTTTGGAATGTTAATAATCCTGCGCACAGCCAGATCATCTCTGGCATTGTCTACCGTCTTCAGATAACTTAACAGATCCTTGATCTCTTTTCTCGCGTAGAAGTTAATCCCTCCCACCAGCTTGTAAGGAATGTTGGCCATCAGAAGTTTTTCCTCGAACAGACGTGACTGGGCGTTGGTCCGGTACAAAATTGCACAGTCACAGTACCTGCACTGCCCCTCCCTCTGCTTCTTGGCAATATCTCCCACCACATACTCTGCCTCCTCAAAGCCATTCAGGAACTGCCGCAGATGTACCTTGGAACCTTCTTCATTCTCTGTCCAGAGTGTTTTTGCCTTACGCTCCGTATTATTCTGAATCACCTCATTGGCCGCATTCAGAATATTCTTAGTAGAACGGTAATTCTGCTCCAGACGGATCACCTTTGTGTCCGCGAACACTCTCTCAAAGCCCAGGATATTCTCGATATTCGCGCCTCGGAATTTGTAGATGGACTGATCATCATCTCCCACCACACAGAGGTTCTGATATTTGGATGCCAGAAGACTCACGAACTGAAACTGGGCCAGATTGGTGTCTTGATATTCGTCCACCATGATATAGCGGAATCTCTCCTGATAAGAGTCCAGGACATCCGGATTGCACTGAAACAGTTCCACTGTCTTCATAATCAGATCATCAAAATCCAGTGCATTGTTCTTGCGAAGCTGTGCCTGGTATTCTTTGTAGACCTGGATCACCGCCTGTTTCTGATAATCTGCCCGGTAATTCAGCTCAAACTCTTCCGGAGTGACCATCTGATCCTTCGCATGGGAAATCTGTGCCATCAGGGCGCGTTCCTTATAAATTTTCGTATCGATATTCAGCCTTTTGCAGATATCCTTGATGACCGTCTTCTGGTCATCTGTGTCGTATATAGTAAAACGATTGTCGAATCCCAGGCGGTCGATGTAACGCCGCAGAATCCTCACACAGGTAGAGTGAAATGTGGTCACCCAGATGCTCTCCGAGCCAAAGCCCACAATTTTGTCCACACGCTCTCTCATCTCCTCCGCCGCTTTGTTGGTGAAGGTGATCGCCATAATATTCCAGGGGTTCACCCCTTTCTCCTCAATCAGGTAAGCAATTCTGTGCGTCAAAACCCGGGTTTTTCCGGAACCCGCTCCTGCCAGAATCAACAAAGGCCCTTCTGTGTGGCAGACTGCCTCTTTTTGCTGAGGATTCAAATTTTCAAATAGACTCATATGTATCTCCTATTACTGTTTCATTCTTATAATCTGTACTGACTGTGTATTATACCACACTCCCGATTCCAATCCAACTGTCCCTGAAAAATTCGGATAACTCCCCGTATTTTGTAAAATAAATTCCAAACAGCTTTACAAGTAGTTTTCCAAACTATATAATAAAGAAGCGAGGTGATAAAATGACAATTGATACAAAAAATATGATTAACAGTATCCTGGAAAGTATCTCCCGGATCGATTACATCAAGCCGGAAGACTTGCCGGATATTCCTCTATATATGGATCAGGTCACCACGTTCATGGAGACAAAGCTGAAATCCTCAAAACGTAACGAAGAAGATAAAATTCTGACCAAGACCATGATCAATAATTACGCCAAAAATGGCCTGCTCCCCTCACCGGAGAAGAAGAAATACTCCAAAGAGCACCTGCTTCTTCTGATTTTTATCTACTATTTTAAAAACATTCTTTCCATCAATGACATTCAGACACTGCTTAGTCCAATCACAGAGAAATATTTCCAGACAGATAATGATTTTGATTTGACAACAATATATATGGAAGTCTTTGGCATGGAACACAGTCAGATTGAATATCTGAAGAAAGATCTTTTGAAACGCTATAATATAGCAGATCAGACTTTCCAGGATGCCCCTTCAGAAGATCAGAAATTTCTCCAGCAGTTTTCATTTATCTGCCTTCTCAGCTTCGATGTCTACTGTAAGAAACTTCTGATTGAAAAGATTATCGACGGGATGGTTCCCCCTGAACACACCCACGGGAAAGAGAAAGAGAAAAAAAATAAAAGTAAAAATACTCCAAAAATTTGATATAATAGAAGAGTCAAAGGGAGGGACATAATACATTTTGAAAAACCGGCACCTATGCCTATATGAGAAAGGAGACCTTTATGCTTTCTGAAATGATTCAAAGACTGGTACAGTACGGTATTGACACCGGGCTTACACCAGAATGCGAGAAAATTTACACCACGAATCTTCTGCTGGATGTCATGCAGGAGGATGACTACCAGGAGACAGAGAATTTATCCCCCATGCCTTTGGAGGAGATACTTTCCAATCTTCTGGACGAAGCTGTGAAACGTGGCCTGATCGAGGACAGTGTCACCTACCGTGATCTTTTTGACACACGTCTGATGAACTGCCTGGTTCCACGGCCTGCTCAGGTACAGAAAGAGTTCTGGGAGAAATATCAGGTTTCCCCTGAGACTGCAACTGACTATTTCTATAAATTCAGCCAGGACAGCGATTATATTCGCCGTTACCGTATTGCCAGAGATCTGAAATGGAAAGTCGACAGTCCTTATGGATCCATCGACATCACCGTGAATCTCTCCAAACCGGAAAAAGATCCGAAAGCCATTGCAGCCGCAAAAAATGCCAAAGCCAGCAGCTATCCCAAATGTCAGCTCTGTATGGAGAATGAGGGATATGCCGGCCGTGCCAATCATCCTGCACGTGAGAACCACCGTATCATTCCCATCACAATCAACGACAGTCCATGGGGCTTCCAGTATTCCCCCTATGTATACTACAATGAACACTGTATTGTCTTCAACCAGTCACATATCCCAATGAAGATTGAGCGGGCAACTTTTATCAAACTGTTTGATTTTCTGAAGCTGTTTCCTCATTATTTCCTGGGATCCAACGCAGACCTGCCAATCGTGGGCGGTTCCATTTTAAGCCACGACCATTTCCAGGGGGGACGTTATACCTTCGCCATGGAAAAGGCTCCGTCTGAGATCGCGATCACCATACCAGGTTATGAGGACGTACAGGCCTGTATCGTAAAATGGCCGCTGTCTGTAATCCGTATCCGTCACGCAGACGACAAACGTCTGGTGGATCTTGCTTCCCATATTCTGGAGAAATGGAGAGACTATACAGACGAGGCAGCAAATATTTACGCTTACACAGACGGCGAACCTCACAATACCATCACCCCGATCGCCAGAAAACGGGACGGTATGTTTGAACTGGATCTGGCTTTGCGCAACAATCTTACCACAGAGGAATATCCTCTGGGCGTTTATCACCCTCATCAGGACTGCCACCACATCAAGAAAGAAAATATCGGTCTGATCGAGGTTATGGGGCTTGCCGTACTCCCATCCCGTCTGAAAGAAGAGATGGAACTGCTGAAAGACTACATATTAAATCATAAAGATCCTGCACAGAATGAAAAAATCGCAAAACATGCTGCGTGGGTACAGGAATTTCTTCCTAAATATGATTCCATCACGGAAGAAAATATCGAAGAAATCCTTCAGAAAGAAATCGGCCTTGTCTTCGTCAAGGTTCTGGAAGACGCCGGTGTTTACAAGTGCACAAACGAGGGGCGTGAAGCTTTCCTGCGTTTTGTCAATACTCTTTAATCTTTCAACTTTTAGGAGGTAGAACATGAAAATCTTAGTTACTGGCGGCGCCGGATACATCGGCAGTCACACCTGTGTAGAGTTACTGAATGCTGGCTATGACGTTGTGGTTGTTGACAACCTGTACAATGCAAGCCCAAAAGCACTGGACCGTGTCAAAGAGATCACTGGAAAGGATCTCACTTTCTACGAGGCAGACATCCGTGACCGTGAAGCTCTGGAAGCCATCTTCGCAAAAGAAAATGTGGATGCAGTGATTCATTTCGCAGGCCTCAAGGCAGTGGGTGAATCTGTGGCCAAACCTCTTGAATACTATGAGAACAACATCGCAGGCACTGTAAATCTCTGCTTTGCCATGAGAAAATACAACGTAAAAAATATTATTTTCAGTTCCTCAGCAACTGTTTACGGCGATCCTGCTCAGATCCCGATCACAGAAGAATGCCCGAAAGGAACCTGCACCAATCCTTATGGCTGGACCAAATGGATGCTGGAACAGATTCTGGTGGACCTGCACACTGCAGATCCGGAATGGAATGTGATTCTGCTGCGTTACTTCAATCCCATCGGTGCCCACAAGAGCGGCCTGATCGGCGAAGATCCCAAAGGAATCCCCAACAATCTTCTGCCGTACGTGGCACAGGTTGCCATCGGCAAACTGGAGTGTCTGGGTGTCTTCGGTGATGATTACGATACCCCGGATGGCACTGGCGTCCGTGACTACATCCATGTGGTAGACCTGGCTGTCGGCCATGTAAAAGCCATCGAGAAACTGAAAGACAAGGAAGGCGTAAGCGTCTATAATCTCGGGACTGGAAATGGATACAGTGTACTCCAGGTTGTACATGCTTTCGAGAAAGCCTGCGGACATCCTATCAAATACCAGATCAAGCCTCGCCGTGCCGGCGACATTGCCACCTGCTACTGCGATCCTCAGAAGGCAAAGAAAGAACTGGGCTGGGAAGCACAGTACAATATTGAAGATATGTGCGCAGATTCCTGGAACTGGCAGAAAAAGAATCCAAACGGATACGAAGATTAAACAGATGAGTAAAAAACTTTAAGAAGTGGCAGACGGTCTCTGTATTGCTTTTTTCATAAAAACATGATAAACTTTTGCAAGTGACAAGACACATGTAAATACATTAGTGAAAGGGATTTTTATGAAAAAACTACTGAACCACATTTTTATCGATGGTTTAAGCGGTATGGCTCAGGGACTGTTTGCCACTTTAATTATCGGTACCATTATTCAGCAGATCGGCAGCCTGGTCGGAGGGGATATCGGACATATGATCTTTCTTCTCGGAAAGATGGCCGCCGCACTGACAGGCGCAGGAATCGGAGTGGGTGTAGCACACCGCTATCAGGAGAGTTCCCTGGTTGTCCTGTCTGCAGCCACCGCCGGAATGGTGGGCGGCTTCGCAAGCCAGATCCTGTCCGGCTCCATACTCACAGAAGAGGGGGCTGTCCTTCTGTCCGGCCCCGGGGAACCTCTGGGTGCCTTCGTGGCAGCTTTTGCCGGAATCGAAATCGGTCATCTGATTTCCGGAAGAACCAAAGTGGATATTCTTCTCACTCCACTGGTCTCTATCCTCTCCGGCTCCGCAGTAGGACTGATTGTGGGACCTCCCATCTCCTCTTTCATGGCCTGGCTTGGAAGCCTGATTAACTGGGGAACCGAACAGCAGCCACTGCTCATGGGAATTGTCGTATCCGTCCTCATGGGAATGATCCTGACTCTTCCCATCAGCTCCGCGGCACTGGGCGTGATCCTGAACCTGTCCGGCATCGCCGCCGGCGCTGCTGTCATCGGATGCTGCTGCAACATGGTCGGCTTCGCAGTTGCCAGCTACCGGGAAAATAAAATCGGCGGCCTTCTGGCCCAGGGAATCGGAACGTCCATGCTTCAGGTTCCAAACATTCTTCGAAAACCGATTATATGGCTCCCTGCCATTCTCTCCAGCGCCATATTGGGTCCGGTCGGCACCCTGCTGGTCAATATGCAGTGCAATGCCACAGGTTCCGGAATGGGATCCGCCGGTTTCGTCGGTCAGATCATGACCTGGCAGACTATGACTGCCTATGAGGATCCCACGATAGTACTGATCAAGATCCTTGTAGTTCAGTTCATCCTTCCGGCAGCCCTTAGCCTGCTTTTCTCTGAGTGGATGCGGAAAAAAGGATGGATCAAATTCGGGGATATGAAACTGGAAATGTGATAAATTAAACAGGCGTACTGTCTTCAGTACGCCTGTCTTCATTGCTTATTCACTTTCTTTGTCTTTCTCTTCCAGCCGTTTCAATACCATCTCATAGCCATCATTCCCGTAATTCAGAGAACGATTCACACGGCTGATCGTCGCAGTCGATGCACCAGTCTTCTCTGAAATGTCCAGATATGTGCGCTTGTCCATCAACATCTTTGCCACTTCAAATCTCTGAGACAGAGAGAGCAGTTCATTAATCGTACACACATCCTCGAAGAACAGATAACATTCTTCTTTTGTCTTCAGACTGAGAATCCCCTCAAACAACTGATCGACCGCTTCTGTCCTTATTTTTTTACCCATTACTTATTCTCCTTCGACATGTTCTTGCAATATCCGCTGTACGTGTTTCGCGGACATTTTGGCATAGAAACTACCTTCTAACTTTCATTTTATCACACTAAAATTGCACATTCAAGAAGCTTTCGCAATTTTCATAAAATTTTTAGGATTTAAAACGATTTACATAGGGTTTTAATCTCTCCGCCGAATAATTGAGAACCAGCTCTTCCGGAAAATCCGCCTCCTTCAGCAGGGGATAAATGTTAGGGAACTCTCCGATCAGAGTGTCAAAATGTGCGTCACTGCTCATGACAATCGGCACATGGTATTCTTTGCAGTAGCAAAGCATTTCCAGATCGTGTTCCCGGGCATTCTGGCGTGCGCACTCCGGGTCCAGAGAATGGTTGTTAACTTCCAGAACTTTTCCATAGTCTGCCGCCGTCCGGACCAGTGTCCGGTAATCTACAGGGAATCGCCCGTCATCCGGATGTCCGATGATATTCACCGCAGGATTGGCCAGCACCCTCTGATAGGCGCCGGTATTTTCCTCTAAAGTACCTGGCTTCATGCAGGGGGTATGCATACTGGCAATCACAAGATCCAATTCCTGTAAATCCTTCTGTGCCAGATCCAGGTTTCCCTGAATATCCATGATATTGACTTCGGTTCCCAGAAGCAGTTCAACCCCATACAGATTGCGGGGCACCACCTTCAGATTATGAAAATAAAAGCGCTGACAACTGCCCGGCATCATGGGCGCATGTTCTGTAATTCCAAGAATCTCAAGCCCTTTATCCGACGCTGCTCTTGCCATCTCCCGCAGAGAGCAGTAGGCATGTCCGCTGGCTATTGTATGCGTATGCAGATCCAATACACTTTTCATTGTCTCATTCCTCCCTGACCATTATACTTCCAGCTCTTTGAATTTACAAGTTCAGAAAAGTAAAGAATAAAAGTACTCTTTACATTTTTATAATTTGTGATATGATAAGTTCGCTGAAATTTTACATCAAAGGAGGAATTTACCATGTTTCAGTTTCTGGTAAACGCGGAAGGAGGACTCACCTCAGCCGGTTACGTGGTATCTGTTTTGGCTGTTGTCCTTTTCATTGCCTTAATTTTTATTCTGCTTCGCAGGAAAAGCAGTTCTTTTAAGATGTCCACGCAGCAGCTGGTTACCTGTGCCATTGCACTGGCTCTGGCCTATGTGACTTCTTACATCCGGATTTTTAAGCTGCCTTTCGGCGGTTCCGTCACTCTGTTCAGCATGTTATTCATCGTACTGATCGGATACTGGTACGGCATCCGCATCGGGCTTCTCACAGGCCTGGTCTTCGGTGTCCTGCAGTTTCTCCAGGAGCCCTATGTACTCTCCTTTTTCCAGGTATGCTGTGACTACTTCCTGGCATTTGCCGCTCTTGGTCTCGCCGGAGTCTTCAAAAACGCCAAAAAGCATGGACTGATAAAGGGATACATCCTGGCTGTGATTGTGCGCGGTGCCTTTCATGCCCTGGGTGGCTATCTCTACTGGATGAGCTACATGCCGGAGTCATTCCCGAAATCATTGACCGCTGTCTACCCCATCGTCTACAATTATTCCTATCTTTTGGCGGAGGGAGTGCTCACCGTCATTGTCATCTCCATTCCGGCAGTATCCAAGGCACTGAATCAGATCCGAAATCTCTGTGCCCCTGCCGCAAAACCAGTCTCGTCGAAAACCGTATAAAAAATTCCGGGAAGCGTCCTTCATGGGCGCTTCTTTCTTCTTGCACTTCTTTTTTCCCAATGCTATTATATAGAAGAAACAAAGACCTATCAAAATCAGGAGTGAGTGGAATACCATGCGATGGGGAGAAAAACCTTACCATTCCCTGGACTATATGCTTCGGGAACGTTTTCATGAAAAAATATATAAAGTGACCTTAAACGGAGGGATGACCTGTCCAAACCGGGATGGTACTCTGGGAAACCGGGGATGCATTTTCTGCAGTTCGGGGGGATCCGGGGACTTTGCTGCCAGCAGCGAGCTGAGCATCACCGACCAGATCGAACAGCAGAAAACCATGCTCACAGGGAAAAGACCCATTCAAAAATATATCGCGTATTTTCAGGCCTACACCAACACTTATGGGGCCCCTGCCTATCTTCGCTCAATTTTTACTGAGGCCATCCGTCATCCGGATATCGTGGCACTTTCCATCGGGACACGCCCGGACTGTCTGGGAGAGGAAGTCCTGGAACTTCTGGATGAACTGAACCGGCAAAAACCAGTGTGGATCGAGCTTGGTCTTCAGACGATCCATGAGCGCACTGCCCGCTATATCCGCAGAGGTTATCCTTTAGCCTGCTTCGAGGAGGCCGTCCGAAATCTTCGAAGCCGTCAAATTGAAGTGATCGTCCATACCATTCTGGGACTTCCGCAGGAGACTCCGGAACAGATTCTCCAGACCATGGACTATCTGAATCACATGGATATCCAGGGAATCAAACTTCAGCTGCTCCATGTACTAAGAGGCACAGATCTCGCCGAAGATTATGAAAAAGGGCTTTTTTCTGTCTACACGCAGGAAGAATATCTGAATCTCCTCATCTCCTGTCTGGAGCATCTGTCTCCTGAAATTGTAATACACCGACTGACCGGCGATGGCCCCAAAGAGCTTCTCATCGCTCCGCTCTGGGCAAGCCGAAAAAGAGAAGTCCTCAATCATCTTCATCATCAGATGAAGATGCGCAATACCTGGCAGGGCCGTCTTTGGAACCATCGCACTGTATGAGCCAACGAAGGGGGAGTTTTTATGGCTAAACCGTTCACACTCTACAAACTGATTATTCTCTATATGCTAAATGAAGTGGATTTTCCTCTCACAAACTCACAGATTTCCGAGTTTATCCTGGAAAAAGAGTACACAAACTATTTCCATCTTCAGCAGGCTTTCTCCGAACTGGTGGATTCCAATCTGCTGGAGGAGAGAACGATCCGAAATTCGACTTATTACTATCTGACGGAATTGGGAAAGACAACGCTCTCCTACTTCAATAACGAAATCTCTGATGCCATCAAAGGGGAAATCCAGTCTTTTCTCCAGGAAAAAGGCTGTGAATTGAAGGAGACTACCGTTGCCAATGCGGATTACTATCAGTCATCCAGTCAGGATTTCCGTGTACGCTGCCGCCTCAAAGAACGTGGAACAGATATGCTGGACTTCACGGTCACTGTGCCCACAAAAGAAGCGGCAGAAGAAATCTGCCGCCAATGGTCCCGAAAACATCTGGAAGTCTATGAATATCTCATGGATACTCTGCTGAATTAGTCGGATTCTTTGATCTTTTTCAGGTATTCTTTTATATTTTTTTCGTACCCCAGATCTCCGGGTTCGTAGAACTTAGCTCCCAGAATCTCTGTGGGCAGATACTGCTGTTTCACATAATGATTCGGAAAATCATGGGCATACTGATATCCCACTCCGTGATTCAGATTCGTGTGTCCGCCATAGTGGGCGTCCTGCAGGTGGGACGGCACCGTCGTCTTCACCTTTCTCACGCTTTCCATGGCTGCGCTGATCGCGTTCACCGCAGCATTACTCTTGGGCGCACAGGCAATGTAGGATGCTGCCTGCGCAAGAATAATCTGGGCCTCCGGCATTCCGACACGCTCCACTGCCAGTGCCGCTGAGGTGGCCACCATAATCGCATGCGGATCTGCATTTCCCACATCCTCCGATGCACAGATCATCATCCTTCTGGCAATGAATTTCACATCTTCGCCGGCGTAGAGCATTTTCGCAAGGTAATAAACCGCTGCGTCAGGATCCGATCCCCGCATACTCTTTATGAAGGCAGAGATAATATCATAATGATTGTCGCCGCCTTTATCATAGCGTATCACGCGCTTCTGTATGCATTCCTGGGCAACTTCCAGTGTGATGTGTATCTTTCCATCCTCTGATCTTTTGGTCGTCAGAATTCCCAATTCTACCGCATTGAGAGCAGCTCTCGCATCTCCCCCTGCCATATCTGCCAGAAATTCCATGGCATCCTCATCCATCACTGCCTGATAATTTCCCATTCCTTTGACCGGATCGGTCAGAGCACGCTGAATCAGTGTCTTAATCTCATCTTTTTCCAGCTGCCTCAACTCAAAAATAACAGATCTGGACAGCAGCGCTCCATTCACTTCGAAATAGGGATTCTCTGTGGTTGCCCCGATCAGGATAATAGTCCCATCCTCCACAAAAGGCAGAAGATAATCCTGCTGTCCTTTGTTGAACCGGTGAATCTCGTCGATAAACAAAATGGTTTTCTTACCATACATTCCCCGATCATTCTGTGCCTGTTTCACCACAGCTTCCATATCTTTTTTCCCCGCCGCTGTGGCATTGATCTGAGTGAAATTGGCACTGGTGGTATTGGCTATCACCTTTGCCAGCGTCGTCTTTCCCGTACCTGGCGGACCGTAAAAAATAATGGAACTCAGTTTATCTGCCTTGATTGCACGGTAGAGCAGCTTATCCTTTCCCACAATGTGCTGCTGCCCCACCACCTCCTCCAGGGTAGACGGACGCAGCCTGGAGGCCAGGGGAGACTCCTGTTCAAGAGTCTTCTCTCTTGCGTATTCAAATAAATCCATATCTCTCAATCCTTCTTTTCTATGTCGTGTGCACCGTCAAAAAAAGCGTCGCACAGCTATCGGATGCTTCTCTCTAAGAGAGAAGTATCCAAAAACCATACCACGCCTGAAATCTCATCCCTGTCTGTCAGATGATATTAAGCCAGTTTCTCTTTTGCAACCTGAGCCAGAGTCTTGAATCCTTCCGGATCGTTGACAGCCATCTCAGCCAGCATTTTTCTGTTCATATTTACCTCAGCAAGCTTCAGTCCATACATAAATTTGCTGTATGACAGACCGTTCAGTCTTGCAGCTGCGTTGATACGAGCGATCCAGAGCTGTCTGAACTGACGTTTTCTCTCTTTTCTTCCTGCGTAGGAGCTGGTCAGAGCTCTCATAACAGACTGTTTTGCTACTCTATACTGTTTGGATCTGGCTCCTCTGTAACCTTTTGCCAGTTTCAATGTACGATTATGTTTTTTCTTTGCGTTTAATCCGCCTTTAATTCTTGCCATTTTTCGATTTCCTCCTGTTTTTATCTATCTTATAAATATGGTAATGCTTTCTTCATGTTCTTTACATTTGTAGAATCTGTAACAGTAGATTTTCTCAGATTTCTCTTTCTCTTCTGAGATTTCTTGGTCAAAATATGGCTTTTATATGCTTTATTTCTAACTAATTTACCTGTACCTGTTTTTTTGAAGCGTTTTGCTGCTGCTCTACATGTTTTAATTTTTGGCATTTGAATTTTCCTCCTTAATCGCTCTTTCTCTATTTTAACGTTTTTCAGTTAAAAACATGGTCATACTGCGCCCCTCCACTTTCGGAGCCTTATCTACAACGGCAATGTCCTTCAACTGCTCTGCGAAATCATCCAGAACGTGTTTGCTGTTGTGCATATGAGCCATCTCTCTTCCCCTGAAACGCAGAGTCACCTTCACACGGTCTCCCTTGCTCAGGAATTTTCTTGCCGCATTTACTTTCGTCTTCAAGTCGTTGGTATCAATATTGGGTGAAAGACGTACTTCCTTGACATCGATTGTTTTCTGCTTTTTCTTGGCTTCTTTTTCTTTTCTAGCCAGCTCATATTTGTACTTACCGTAGTCAATTATTTTACATACCGGCGGTTTTGCCTGTGGAGCAATCTTCACCAAATCCAATCCAGCCTCCTGGGCTTTGGACATTGCTTCTCTCGCAGACATAATCCCCAACTGTGCTCCGTCCGGGCCAATCAGACGTACTTCCTTATCTCTGATCTGCTCATTAATACTTAAATTGCTAATTGTCTTGCACCTCCATACCTTTTCAATCTCTCCATAGCACAAAAAAATAGTGTCAATAGACAGACTATCCACACTTCATCTTCAAATACAGACTATATAACACTGTAATTCAATCATTGACCAGCAGTCGCCTTCTGCGCTGTGGTGAGAGTGGATACTCTGCTTTCTCTGCGTACTTAGATAAAATACCACGTATCTTTCCTTCTGTCAAGTCTTTTTTTCAGAAAAAATCCTGCAAAAAACCTCCAGCCTTTTCCCGACTGGAGGTTCCATTCTCTTGAAATATTTTATTACTTTCTGCATTCAAAGGTACCGCACTTAGTCTCCTGGCAGACACATGCGCCGGCACCGGCAATATTTACCTGAGCAGCTTCACACTTCTCACCGGCATTGTATACACAGTCATGAGCCTTACACTGAATATGAATTTTTTCACATCCGCATCCTGTACTGTTGGTCATGGAAGACTCTGATCTCTCCACAAAACTGGAACAGTTCGTCTCATCTGCATGGTGCGCCTGCTCTCCGCTGACTACAATATCACCTTTGGAACAATATTCCTCCTGATTGTAAAGACAGGTTGTCGCAGAACATTTCAACATTGGCATAATACAGGCCTCCTTTCTTTCTTGTACCTGTTTCAGGTGGTACATCAGATAGAGTTCCCATATCTCTGCCTTTTATACATCTGTCCTCGCAGTTTTCCTGCCGCCGATTCTAGCGGTTCTTCAAGAAATCCGGGATCTGGATGTCTTTCTTCTGTACTGTGCTGGTCGGCTGCTTCGGAGTGAAGGTTCCGGCTCCCACATTCGGAAGATTAAAGCTCGGGATATTCATACCGTTTGGCATCTTCGCGCCGGCACGGTTATTCTGCTGCTGTCCCGCTGTCTGTCTGGTTCCAAAGCTGGAAGCGCCTTTGTTCGCGTATGCGTTCTTGGCTGCAGTGTCATCCAGCCCTGTGGCAATGACGGTGATTCTTGCATAATCCGCAACTGTGTCATCATACATCGCACCGAAGATAATATTGGTATCCTCCCCTGTGAGATCCTGTACATAGCTTGCCGCATCGTTGGCATCCATCAGAGAAATATCACCGGAAATATTGATGATCACATGGCTTGCACCCTCAATGGTGGTCTCAAGCAGCGGACTGGAAACAGCCTGCTGTACTGCCTCAAGAGCTTTGTCATCACCTTTCGCCTCACCAATTCCAATATGAGCAATTCCCTTGTCAATCATAACCGTCTGAACATCCGCAAAGTCCAGATTGATCAGAGCCGGCAGATTAATCAGGTCTGTGATTCCCTGAACGGCCTGCTGCAGTACTTCATCGGCTTTCTTTAAAGCTTCCGGCATAGTTGTACGGCGATCCACGATCTCCAGAAGTTTGTCATTCGGGATCACAATCAATGTATCTACATTTTCCTTTAATTTCTCGATGCCTGTCAAAGCATTATTCATACGAGTCCTGGCTTCAAAACGGAAAGGCTTCGTCACAACGCCTACGGTCAGAATTCCCATCTCTTTCGCTGCGCCTGCGACAACAGGAGCGGCTCCGGTTCCGGTTCCTCCACCCATACCACAGGTTACGAACACCATATCGGCGCCTTCCATCAATTGTTTTACTTCTTCAATACTCTCCTCAGCTGCTTTCTGTCCAACTTCAGGCTGCGCGCCTGCGCCAAGACCCTTGGTAATTTTCTCGCCAATCTGAAGTACGGTCGGAGCTTTGCACAGAGTCAGAGCCTGCTTATCTGTATTGATACCTACAAACTCAACTCCACCAATCGCTTCTTCTACCATTCTATTTACTGCGTTATTACCTGCGCCGCCCACGCCGATTACTATAATCTTCGCAGAAGACTCAGCCTCATTCGTCATAATCTCTAACAACGTACTTCCTCCTTTATGTTCCTATTATTTATTCCCCTCAGGTCTTTTTCTTAAGCTACATATAGCTATATAATATATTTTTTTCTCAAATTTATCAACCTCTAATTTGGGTTTTTTACAAATTTTCATTAATTTTCGCCATTTTCCCCAGAAGGACAATCTCTCCATTTTCTTCTGTTATTCAAGAATGCCACAGGCTAATAATCATATTCGCCGTCATAGCTTCCGTCATCATAACTTCCGTCGTCGTAGCTTCCGTCATCATAACTTCCGTCGTCGTAACTCCCGTCATCATAACTTCCGTCGTCGTAACTCCCATCATCATAACTTCCGTCGTCGTAGCTCCCGTCATCATAACTTCCATCATCATAACTTCCGTCGCCGTAACTTCCGTCATCATAACTTCCATCGTCGTAGCTTCCGTCATCATAACTTCCATCGTCGTAGCTTCCGTCATCATAACTTCCATCGTCGTAGCTTCCGTCATCATAACTTCCGTCATCGTAGTTTCCAGTATCGTCCGTGGAAGTGTCTGCCTCCGTTAAATCATCCTCTCCCTGGTCGGTCTCTTCTTCCACATCCTCCTCAAAAGTAACTTTCTGCATACTGTCGCTTACATTTTCCAGGTGCAGCGTTCCTTTTTTTCCATCCAGAAGGGGAAGTATGGCGATCACTTTCTCCATCTTGTCTTCCAGATACTGGTCTTGTCCCAATTCCACGCGAATGTCTCCATATTGAAGGGTAATCTGATAATTATCGTCAAAGCTGATATTGTCGGGAATACTCTCATTCTTTTCGAAGATACGTGCCAGACTCACTGCCGTATTCAAGACCGTATCTCCCTCAATTGGAAGCTTTTGTCCTTTTACCACATAGTTCACATGGATTCCGTCAAAGTAAGGAATGACTTTGTCTCTCTCCACAGAACTGTCTATCATGATCCCTTCCCGGTCAAAATAAATATAACAATCCAGATAAGGAATACATCCCACCGCCTCCATTTCCTTGACACTCACTGCGATGGTATTGTGATTGATCCGTGTCACCTCAAATTTTTCCACAAAAGGAATGTCTTCCACATTATCTTTGCTGTACAACAGGGGTGCCAAGACGGAATTCGAGGCCAGAGGCCCCGTCAGAACCATATCCTGAATCTCGTCTTTGGAATAGTGGGTACTCTCCACTACCTCCACATGAGTCACATTAAAATAGGCGAAGAAAAAGATCATTCCCGCCAGCACACATCCGCCGATGGTACCCCAGATGATTTTCCAAACCTTCTTATCTAATTTTTTCCGATAATTGGATGTTCTCATATACTCCTACCTGTATCTTTCTATTCTTCCTCCAAGACTTTCCAGGTCTTCACAAATTGTCTCATACCCCCGCTCTATATAGGAAGCGCCTCTCACGATGGTCTCTCCCTCTGCCGCAAGACCTGCAAGCACCAATGCTGCTCCTCCGCGAAGCTCCTGTGCCTCCACCGAATTTCCCCGCAGGCTTCCGCCCTGAATCCAGGCGTCACGGCCTGAGAGTTCAATCCCTGCTCCCATCTTTCTCAGCTCATATGCCGCTTTAAAGCGGTCTTCAAAAATATTCTCTCTGATATGACTTTTCCCATGAGCTGCGGTTAGAACAGCCATCAAAGGCGACTGCAGATCCGTCGGAAATCCTGGATACTCCGCCGTCTCCACAAAGTTCACTGGTTTGAACGCCCGCCGGCTGTCCGCTACTAGTTTACCACCGATGAACTTATATTGTCCACCCATTTTCTGATATACCTCCAGAAAGGCGTCCATTTCCTCCCCAGGCGGATTGCACAAGGTGATCACTCCCCTTGTAATCGCCGAGGCACATAAGTAGGTTCCTGCCACGATGCGATCCGGCGGCACCCAGAACTCACAATCTCTCAGTCTTCTGCCTCCCCGTATGCGGATTCGCCCATCACGTGCCCCCCGGACATCCGCTCCCATGGCATTTAACAGTCTCTCAAGCCACAGAATCTCCGGTTCACAGGCACAATTCAACAATTGTGTCTCCTCCGGTATGGCCACAGCGGCAAGCATTCCCTGTTCAGTCGCCCCCACACTTTTTCTTGGGAAGACAAAACAGCCCCCATGCATCTGTTTCGCATCTGCACAGATCTTCTCCTCACTCTCCTGAATCCTCGCCCCCAGCCCTCTCAAAACCTGAAGATGCAGATCCACCGGCCTTTGTCCGATCACGCAGCCTCCCGGATATCCTATCGTCCCCTGCTTCTTTCTCCCCAGCAAAGCTCCCAGCAGAATCACAGAAGACCGCATCTTATTGGTATAATCCTGTTTCACACAGGCGTGACAGATCTGACGGCAGTCCAGATGAAGAGAATGTCCGCTCCAGAAGGTATCTGCTCCCAGCTCTCTCAAAATTTCTTCCATATAAAATACGTCTGCTATCCGTGGACAATTATGCAGTACCGTGACTCCCTCATGCAAAAGTGCAGCCGCCATCATGGGTAATGCGGCATTTTTTGAACCCTGCACGGTTATACTGCCCCGAAGCGGCCTCCCTCCGATAATACGTATCGCGTCCAATCCTCGCACTCCCAGATACCTTCTCACTTACTATCTTATGCAAAAGGATGTTTTTGGTGACGGCTCACGGATAAAGCCAGCCCCATTTCTCCCAGCAGAAACAGCACAGAAGTTCCTCCGTAACTGATAAATGGCAGTGTAATTCCTGTGTTGGGAATGGTGTTTGTCACAACCGCAATATTCAAAATCACCTGAATTGCCATATGACCCAGAATGCCCGTGCAGATCAATGCTCCTTCCAAATCCGGCGCATGGATGGCCATCACCATCAGGCGCCAGATCAGAAGGCCAAACACAGCGATCAGAAGACTTGCCCCTGCCAGACCCAGCTCCTCGCAGATGATGGAGAAAATCATATCATTTTGTGCTTCCGGCACAAATCCCAGTTTCTGCATACTGCTTCCCAGCCCCGTGCCGAACACCCCGCCGCTCCCGATGGCGTACAGTCCCTGGATGGTCTGAAATCCTTTTTCGTAATTCTCAGGATCCCGCCAGACCGCCAGCCTCTCCAGACGGTAGCTCTCCATCGCGAGAAATACGGCGAGAAATCCCACTCCCGCGATTCCAATCCCCACAAACTGAAGATATTTGGGATTGGCCACAAAGATCAAAATCACTCCGATTCCCAAAATAATAACCGCCGTGCTGAGATTATTGGTTCCCACCAGTCCTACAATCGGAAGAAGGGCCACCATGATTTTTATCATAAACCAGATGCTGTCTGTCCTCCTTCTGGTCCTCTCTGTCACCCAGACGAGAAATAAAATCACCGCAATCTTCGCAAACTCAGATGGCTGAAAGGAAAGAGGTCCCAATGCAATCCATCTCTTGGAACCGTTATACTCCTGGCCGATAAACAGCACCGCCGTGGACAGAATTAAAGCCAGAGCGTAAATTGCCGGCGCAAAAAAGACCAGCCGGTGATAATCCAATCTGGACACCAGATACATTGCCATCAGCCCCAAGGCTGTGGCAAACAATTGTTTCTTAAAATAATAGGCGGAATCATGAAACTTGACCCGCCCATTATATGCACTGGTACTCAGCAGCATCAACAGTCCGAACAAGACCAGTGCCAGCACAAGCATCACCAGTATAATATCCGATTTTTCTTTTTTCTTTTCCCCGGACACATGCTCACTTCCACATAACCTGTTCCTTTATAGATTATGTACGTACTCTTTGAACATATTCCCTCTTTGCTCATAATTGTCAAACTGTCCCCAGCTTGCGCAGGCCGGCGAGAGCAGCACCGCGTCTCCCGGCTGTGCTTTTTGCGCACAGATATCCACGGCCTCTTTCAGGTCATCCGCCAGAATGCAATTCTCAAATCCCAGTCTGTTGGCTGCCTTTTGGATCTTCTCTCTGGTCTGTCCGATCAAGACCAGATACCGTACCTTACCATCAAAGGACTGAATCCATTCGTCATACTCGGATCCCTTGTCAAATCCTCCGCCGATCAGCAATGTCGGACGAGTCATAGCCTGAATTCCCTTGATGGCCGCGTCCGGATTGGTTCCCTTGGAATCATTGTAATAGAATACACCATTCTTTTCCTCTACAAACTCAATCCGGTGCTCCACCGCACGGAACTGACAGACACTCTCACAGATACTCTCAGCAGGAACTCCCGCACAGTACGCCATGGCTATGGCTGCCATCGCATTCTCATGATTATGTCTTCCCAGGATCTGAAGCTGCTGTGTTTTGACAAAAGGAATCTCCTCCCCATCCATGCGCATGATGATCTGTCCGTCTCTGAGAAAGATTCCCTCTTCCAATTCCCGAAGGCTGGAGAAGTAAACGACTCTTGGGCTTATGTTCTCACCGAATTTTCTCAGAACCTCATCCTCATAGTTCAGAATACAATAGTCTTCCCCGGTCTGGTTCTTGGTGATCAGTTCCTTCACCCGGATATACTCTTCCATGGTGTGATGGCGGTTCAGATGATCCTCTGTGATATTCAAAATTGCACTCACATGGGGAGCAAACCGGTCAATGGTCTCCAGCTGGAAACTGCTGATCTCCGCCACAGTCACACTGTCATCCCGCATCTGCAGGGACGCCCCGGTATAGGCATTGCCGATATTCCCCACAACAAAGACGGACTCTTTGTAATCTGACATAATTTTTCCAAGGAGCGCCGTCGTGGTGGTCTTTCCGTTGGTTCCGGTCACGGCCATGACCATTCCTTTTCCCATCTGGTAAGCCAGCTCCACCTCTCCCCACACGGGAATCCCCTGCCGGAAGAAACTTAACACCTGGGGAATGTCTGTGGGAACACCTGGACTTAACACCACCAGATCCAGACTTTTCTGTACAGATTCCGGCAATTCACCCACATAGATCTCTACCGGATAGTCTCCTCTTGTTTTATGTAAAATATCTTCTTTTGAGAGTTTCTCATTTCCATCGAAGATAATGGGATGAGCTCCCGCGCTGCCCAGGAGATCGGCAGCGCCGATTCCACTGATTCCAGATCCAAATACCAGTACTTTTTTATCTTTTAAATCCATCTTTTCCTCCTAAAGAGCCAAAAGTCCGATGAGGCACAGAAGTGCTGTCACAACAGAGAACACAGCTACAACCCTGGTCTCGGACCAGCCACACAGTTCAAAATGATGATGTATTGGCGCCATCTTAAAAATACGTTTTCCGTGAGTGATCTTGAAATAGGAAACCTGCATAATAACAGAGAGTACCTCGATCAGATAGATCAGACCCACGATCAGAATAAACAGCGGCATCTGAAGCATGTATGCCGTACCGGCCACGAAGCCGCCCAGCGCCAGGGAGCCCGTATCGCCCATGAAGACGCTCGCCGGATAAACATTGAACAGCAAAAATCCCATCAAGCTTCCCACCACCGCACAGGTGATCGGCTCAATTCCACTGTTCATACCCACAGATACCACGGTAAAAAATACTGCTACCATAATGGTCACGCTGGAGGCCAGTCCATCCAGTCCATCGGTGAAGTTCACACCATTCACAGTTCCAATAACCGCGAAAAACAAAAGAGGCACCGCCAGCCAGCCGATGTTCAGATAATGTTCGCTCCAGAACGGGATCATCATAGTCAAAGATACATCCGTATAATTCAAGAGATAGAAGACAAAAACAGCTGTCACCACCACCTGAAGCAGAAACTTCTGCCAGGGCAGCAGTCCATCCGAACGCTTCAGCACCACTTTCAGATAGTCATCCAAAAATCCGATAATTCCAAATCCCAGCGTGAGAAAAAGAATCGGGACGATCTTCGGATAATCTTTCACATAGAACAGGGAAGTCACCACGGTAGCCACAAGAAAAATAATTCCGCCCATCGTGGGAGTTCCCGCTTTTTTCAGATGAGACTGCACGCCATCCACTCGCTCGGTCTGTCCCATCTTCAGCTTTCGTAAAAACGGAATGATAATTGGTCCCAGAATCACACTGACTGCAAAAGAAATCAACACTGGGATAACAACCTGAAAATCCATAAGACACCTCTCTCAATCTTTTGTTTTTTCATCCTGTATCAGGACTAACCTTTAGTATACGGCTTTTCCCTGCATTTATCAACTGTTATTCGTGTCTTCCTGGTCATTTTCCACCGTCCCTGTTTTGGGAATATCCAGGTAAGAAAGCACGTTTTCAAAAATATCCTGAATCACTGGTGCCGCCACGGTACCGCCATAGTATACCCCTTTTGGATCATAGATAATGCACAGTCCCAAAATCTGCGGATCTTCCGCGGGAGCAAATCCGAGAAACGAAGAGATATACCGGTTGGCACTTCTTGGAAGGGTCTGTGAGGTGGCCGTCTTTCCTCCCACTGTGTATCCCTCCACATAGGCGTTTTTCCCGCTGCCCTCAGATACCACATGCTCTAAAATATAGCGGACTGTGGCAGAAGTCTCCTGAGAGATAATCCCGTCCTGTGTCTCGTATTCCAGTTCTTTGATATATTCCCCGTCAGCACTCTGAATGGCCTTCGCAAGATGAGGTGTCACCCGGTGTCCGCCGTTGATCAGAGAACTCACGGTTGTAGCCAGCTGAATTGGGGTAATCTGAAAAGACTGACCAAAGGATACGGTGGCCAGTTCCACCTGCCCCATGTCCTCCTTCTGGTGCATAATTGTTCCAGCCTCTCCAGGAAGATCAATCCCTGTCAGGTTTAAAAGACCAAACTGCTGAAAATACTGATAGAATCGGTCGACTCCCAGACGCAGGCCTACATCGATGAAAACGGGGTTGCAGGAATTCTCCGCACCTTCCAGAAAATTTTCCGCCCCATGTCCGTTCCGGTTGCTGCAATGAATTCGTCGGTCCTCCACGACTGTGTATCCCCGGCAATAAAACTGGTCATCCAGGGATACCACTCCCTCCTCCAGTCCTGCAGACATGGTGATGATTTTGAATGTGGAACCAGGCTCATAGGTGTCGTTCAGACAGGGATTTCTCCACATCTGATTCAGAAGATCCTGCTTTTCTTCCACAGTCATACCTGAGGTATCCACGTCTTCGTTCAGAGTAAAAGGATCATTCAGATCAAATTCCGGTACATTGACCATGGCATAGATCTCTCCGTTCTGTGGATTCATCAAGAGAATGGATACCCTCTCCGCCTGTTTTTCCTCCATCACCTTCAGGGCGGCTTGCTGAGCATAAGCCTGAATATTACTGTCAAGACTGATCAAAAGGTTGTATCCCGCCTGCGGCTCAATCCGGCTCTCTCCCTCCTCGTCCAGTTCCACTCCTCTGGCATCCGTCTTGGTCAGAATTTTCCCCGGCGTTCCCTGCAGATAAGAATCATACTGTACTTCCAATCCCACAATTCCCTGATTATCCCCTCCTGTGAACCCCAGAACTTTGGAGGCAAGACTGCCGTAAGGGTAATATCTTTTGTAATCCTCATCCACCTTCACCCCCGCCAGCTCATAGCTGCGGATCCTGTCTCCCGTCTCTTTGTCCACATTTGTCTTAATTCTTTCTATAGAAGATACCTTTTCCACCCGTTCCCGTATCTTATCCTCCTCCATATCCAATTCCTCCGCCAACACGGAGATCACCTTCTGGGGATCCTGAATCTGACTGTGAATGACTGATATGGTGCACACAGTTTTGTTGGAAGCCAGCACATTTCCGGCGGCGTCAATGATTTCACCCCGCGCAGCTTTAATGTCTCTCTCCCGCTCGTGGAGATCTTCTGCTTTCTCATAATAATAGTCTGACCGAAATCCCATCAGCCATACCAGCCTTCCGATCAATCCCGTCAAAACCATGGTACAGCATATAAAAATGACAAAGATTTTCTTTTTGTGAAAGGTCTGATTTTTTTTCACAGAAAAAACCTCACAGAAGTTATCCCTACCATTTTATGGGATCTTCTGTGAGGTTATCACTGTCTTTATTCCAGTCCCGCCTCCTCATTGGTGACTCCGTCACTCTCGGCGTTATTTCCTTCTATGGGATCGCTGTCATCCTCCAGGGGACCCGGAACATTCTCATCCGAAATCCCGTCTGCCGTGCTGTCATCTGAGACATCCACCTGACTGGTTCCGTCGGAATCTTCATCTCCCCCTTGCTCTTCCTCTCCGGTGTCTTCTTCACCTGCCGTATTCTCTTCCTCATCCTCTGAGTCCGTGTCCGTCACAGGTCCGATATAGTTTCCATCCTTGTCATACTCACCCTCCGGATCCTCAATCCCGTTCTCGTCATAGCGGATGACGATGGAACCAAGACCAGTCAGCTCATTGTCTTTCAGATGGCCATTGAAGCCTTCCCACAGTTCTGTCTGCGGCACCTCTCCGTCTGCCGCCTCATCCGGAGCCACATCCAGATAAGGAAGTAACTCTGAGAGAATTCCCTGTGCAATATACTGTGGGTACGCGCTGTTGTCCTGGCGGTCTGCATTGGGCTCATCCACAACCACATAGATGACCACTGCCGGATCATCCACCGGCGCAAAACCAACAAAGGATACCAGATATTTTCCATTTCCTCTCGGGAATTTCTCCGCAGTACCAGTCTTACCGCCGGAACTGTATCCGTTGACCTTGGAATAGTGACTGGTTCCAGACTCCACACTGGACTGCATGTAGCTTCTGATATCCTCAGAGATGCTGCTGGATACGGTTTGTTTCAACAGAGTAGGTTCCATCTCTCTGACTACCGTCCCATTGGAATCTTCAATCCGGCTCACCAGATGAGGCTGATAATAATATCCGCCATTGATGACCGAACAGATTGCGTTGATCTCCTGTATCATCGTACAGGTAAAGCCCTGGCCGAAAGCAGAACATGCAAGCTCTGTGGGGCCCATGGTATCTGCTGTGTGCATGATACCGGTTCCCTCATTGGGAAGATCAATTCCCGTCCTGCTTCCCAGATTAAATAAAGTCTGAGTCTCCAGAAATTCCTCAGTGCCCATCCGCTCCGCAATCTGCATCATAGCGTCATTACAGGAATTGGCAATAACCTCCTGCAAAGTCTGATTTCCATGAGCCCCCGGGTACGCTGAACATTTAATCTGTGTATCTCCGATCATCTGATATCCGTCGCAAGTAAACGTATCGTCCTCCGAGATGGCTCCTTTTTCCAGAGCCGCCGCCATGACAATGGGCTTCACAACAGAACCCGGCTCATAGGCATCCGTCACACAGTAATTACGCCACATACTGTTCAGAGCTTCCACTTCCTCTTCATCACTCATGGCCTCCACCTGTGCATCCGTGTATATACTGGACATATCCCTCGGCTCGTTCAGATCATAACGGTCCCCGCCATCCATGGCGATGATCTCTCCTGTGCTGGGATCTTCCACAATCACACCGAGATTCTCTGCGCCCATAGCCTCCTGGAAAGCGTTGACGTATTTCTCCACAATACTCTGTGCCCCCACATCCAGGGTGGACACAATGCTCTGCCCGTCTGTCGCCTCAATGATTGTCTGTTCCACATCCGAACTGTCATTGAAATATCCATACTGACGTCCATCCGTGCCCGTCAGGGTACTGTTATAGTATCCCTCCAGTCCCCAGTCAGCGGTATCCGCGTCAAAAGTAAAACCGATGGTGTCGCAGGCAAGGCTCTTGAAAGGATAATTTCTCTCGTAAGTCTCCTCGAACCAGACACCCTGTACATTCTGTCTGTCCGCCTGCTCTTCTTCACTCAGATCGGAATCCTCTTCCACAGTGGTATAATCATCAAAGGCTTTCTTATCATCCACTGAGACCCCTTTCATCAGAATCTGATACTGACTGTCTTTGGTCTTCTCATCTGACAAAAGAGTACGCACCTCTTCCTCATCGGCTCCGAAAATATCAACCAGAGCACGGACGGTCGGCTCCACATATTTTTCTTCTGAATTAATCACTTTACAATCCAGAATCACATTGTAAACCTTACTGCTGCTGGCAAGAATATTTCCGTTTCTGTCGTAGATATCTCCACGTTTGCTGGGAATCTCTCTGCTCGTATACTGCTGCTGTGTCTGCATCAGCACCTGCTTGCTGTACTGTTCCCCCTCCGTGGCATTAATAACCGTAATTTTTAAAATCAAACCGACTAAAGCTAGTAAAACCATACCAAACAGGATTACTAGCTTTTTTCTCATTTGTATATTTAGTTTTCTTTCTTCTTTTCTTCTTCTCAAATACTCACCTACTCCGCTTGCGGTACATCCTGATACTGTCTCACGTAACTGCTTCTCTCGGTCTGATAGGTAATAACCTGATCTTCCGACGGATACTTCATGCCCAGCTCATTGACTGCCTTTTCTTTGATCGCTGTCAAGTCAACGGAACTCATCACCTGGCTGTAATATGCATCGTTTTCCTCTTTGATCTGATTCAGTTCGGATTCCAGATCCGCCACACTTTGCATCTGGGCTGTGATTTGAGATTTCGTATGAAGATAATTCACACAACTGAATAAAATCGCAATCAGCACAATCGTCAGAAATACCACAAAGCTTCTTGTCATATTCATTGCCTTGACCCGGTTTCTCTGAGCGGCCCTGCTGACCGGCCGTTTTCCCCGCGAAGCTGACTGCTGGCGCTGCCTTCCTCTTGGAGGTTCCTGATATTTTCTAACCGTATTGCCGTCTACATACATACGAGATCTCACAGTCGTTCTATTTCCATTTTGTTGTCTTCTGTTGGCATATCTCGCTGTCTGAGCCATTTTAATACTTCCTCATCTATATTAGGGAACTTGATTCTCTGTTCTGACACGGAATCCGCCGTCCCTATTCTCCATCCTGACGGATTCTCTGAAAAATTCTCAGTTTCGCACTCTTTGCACGGGGATTTTCTTCCATCTCCTGCGCACTGGGAAGAATCGGTTTTCTGGTAATCACCTTGCCCTTGGATTTCCGACCGCAGACGCAGACTGGAAAATTCTTCGGGCAGATACACGGATCTTCGTTCTTTCGAAAAGCATTCTTTACAATCCGGTCCTCCAGCGAATGAAAAGTTATAATACAGATTCTACCACGATCTGACAAAATATCAACCATTTCATCGAGAGAATCTCTCAAAACTTCCAATTCATGATTCAGTTCTATACGGATCGCCTGAAACGTCCTCTTCGCTGGATGTCCGCCGGATACCTGCATTTTCATGGGAATTGCCTGACGTATAATCGCCGTGAGCTCTCCCGTGGTCTCAATTGGCTTCTCTGCTCTTGCTCTCACAATGTGTTTCGCGATATTTTTCGCAAATTTATCTTCTCCGTAGTCGCGGATAATCCGGTACAGTTCTCTCTCCTCATAGCCATTGACAATATCACTGGCTGTACGGGTGGATCTCTGGTCCATCCGCATGTCAAGAGGAGCGTCCACCCGATAGGTGAAACCTCGGTCCGGATTATCTAACTGATAAGAGGACACTCCCAGATCCAGCAAAATGCCGTCCACCTGTTCAATCCCCATCTCCCTCAGTTTTTTCACCGCGTAACAATAATTGCTGCGAATGACGGTTACTTTCTCCCCAAACTCGCTGAGGCGTTCACTCGCAGCAATTATTGCATCCTGGTCTTGATCTATGCCTATAAATCTCCCCTTGGCAGTAAGTTTTTTACATACCTCTACGGCATGTCCTGCACCTCCTAAAGTGCCATCCACGTAGATCCCATCCGGCTTGATATCCAAGCCTTCGATGGTCTCATCCAGTAATACAGATTTGTGTTTGAATTCCATATTATTCTCCTGTCGGAATTGCATCATTGAGACTCCCTCTCTCCTACAGAGATTAGATGATGATTCCCATCTCCTGCATCCCTTCTGCAATCGAATCCATATCATCATAGTTGGAGTTCTCAGCCCATTTCTCCTTACTCCAAACCTCAATTCGGTTCAGATTTCCCGTCAGAACCACATCCTTCTCCAGACCAGCAAATTCCCGCAGCGTTGAAGGCACGAGAATTCTCCCCTGCTTATCCAGTTCACATGTGTTAGCGCTGGAAACAAAAAAACGGGCGAAGGTTCTTGCATTTTTATTTGTAAGTGGTAAGGCTTTTAATTTCTCTTCAAAAGTGATCCATTCGTCCATGGGATAAATAGATAAACATCCGTCAAGTCCCTTTGTGATCACGAACTCTTCTCCCAATTGAGCCCGAAATTTTGAGGGAATAATCAGACGCCCCTTCGTATCTATTGTATGATTATACTCTCCCATGAACATATATTCTCACCTGCCTCATGAGGATATGCGTTGCTCCCCTTGCATATCTTCCATGGGCGACGATGGACTTTACTGCCACCTACTCTCCATTCGCCACCACTTTTCACCACTTTCTACCACTTATGGTATTATTCTATACTATTGATTTAAAAAAAACAAGAGGCAATTCCTGGTTTTTTCTAAATTTTTCATGAACACTCTCATCTTCTCAGGACTCCGAAATCCCTTGAAAATAAGCAGAAAAACGAAGATCCGCAGCAAAAAAAGCGCCAGTGGGAAACCTCCCCACTGGCAAATCTTTTTCTCACTGTTCAGCCATCAAAAGCTGATATTCCATAATCAGTTCATCCAATTCTTCACTTAATTTCTGGCTCTTGGGAATGTCCCTGCGGTTCTCCAGACTGCTGTCCAGCTGACTCCTCTTCTCCTCGATCCTCTCCCGAAGTATCTCCATTTGATTCTTCTGTAAATTCTGCATTTTCTACCTCTCCAATACTCGTTTGTATCTTAGCTTGCCTTCTGATTCTTACTTCTTTTGATATCAGGATTGCACCACACGCAACCACTGCGATCACTGACAGAACCCAGGATACCCCCACTTGAGTTCCTGGAATCAAAAGCTGATCTGTCCGCACGATTTCCATCCAGCATCTTCCAAGTCCATATCCACACAGATAGATCAGTGAGATTTCACCATGAAATTTCTTTTTGCGCCGAATACCCAGTATTATGAGCAGCAGCGCAAGGTTCCAAATAATCTCATAGAGAAAAACCGGCTGTACCTGAATACAAACTTCTCCGTCTACGATCCGCTGATTGTTTAACATCTGTCCGGTTATCTGGCTGATATTCACATCAGCCAGAGGAAGAAGCATGGCCAGGGGGCCATCTGTATATTCTCCAAAAGAATCTCTGTTAAAAAAATCTCCCCATCTTCCTATTATCTGTCCAACCAATAATCCCATACAGACAATATCTGCCATCTGCGCAAACGGAAGCTTCTGAATTCTGCAAAACAGCCTGGCAGTCAGCGCACCACCTAAGATACCACCATAGAGAGCGAATCCTCCACTGTGAAACCGCAGGATTTCCATCCACGACCCCTGATACAAATTCCATGAGAAAACCACATAATATAGTCTCGCTCCCAGAATTCCCCCCAACAGGGTGCACAGAATCATTTTCAGGCACTTGTCTTGATCCTGATTCTGTCTTTTCGCCTCTAATATCACAAACCAAATCCCGGTCAGCATTCCCACGCAGATCAAAATCCCGTAATACGTGATCTCAAAGCCGAAAATATGGATCGAATTTCCCACATGTCCCAGATGAATTCCCAGATTCGGGAATTGAATTGATCCATTCATATGTGCTCCTGTTCCTGCTATTTATACATTAAATCGAAACAGAATGACATCCCCATCCTTTACAACATAATCCTTTCCTTCCATTCTTACCAGTCCCTTCTCTCTGGCGCCTGCGTAAGAACCACAGTCCAGAAGATCCCGGTAGTTTACCACCTCTGCCTTGATAAATCCGCGTTCAAAATCAGTGTGTATTTTACCCGCTGCCTGAGGTGCCTTCGTTCCCACCTTGATTGTCCAGGCTCTGGTCTCATCCTCACCGGATGTGAGGAAACTGATCAGACCCAGCAGACGATAGCTGGCTTTAATCAGCTTCTCCAGACCAGACTCTGCCAGTCCCAGATCCTCCAGAAACATTTTCTTCTCGTCATCATCCAGCTCTGCGATCTCCTGCTCAATCTGAGCACAGATCACGAACACCTCACTGCCCTGTTCCTTCGCGTAGTTTCTTACTGCCTGCACATAAGGGCTGGCTTCTCCGTCGTCCGCCAGGTCATCTTCCGATACATTCGCCGCATAAATCACCGGCTTGTATGTCAGAAGATTATACTCTTTCATATATGCCTGCTCATCTTCATTCTCAAGATCCATGGTAATTGCCATATTTCCGGCTTCCAGGTGTTCCTTGACCCGTTTCATGAATTCCAGTTCTTTTGCCGCTTCTTTGTCATTTCTCGCCACTTTCGTCGTCTTGGCAATCCTTCTCTCGAGAATCTCCAAATCCGAGAAAATTAATTCCAGGTTAATTGTCTCAATATCTCTTAATGGGTCTACGGAACCATCCACATGGATTACATTGGTGTCATCAAAACAGCGAACCACATGGACAATTGCGTCTACTTCACGGATATTTGCAAGAAACTGGTTGCCCAAGCCCTCACCTTTGGATGCTCCCTTCACCAGTCCCGCGATGTCCACAAACTCTATCACAGCAGGAGTCACTTTTTTGGACTGGTAAAAATCCCCTAAAAGTTTCAGCCTCTCGTCTGGCACCGCCACAACTCCTACATTTGGATCAATTGTACAAAACGGATAGTTAGCCGACTCTGCTCCCGCTTTCGTCAGAGAATTAAAAAGTGTGCTCTTACCCACATTAGGAAGGCCTACAATACCAAGTTTCATAATATTTTTTCCTCTCATCCTTTGATTTTTTCTGTCTATTTTTATTCTATCACACCTAATTTCAGCATTCAAGCCTCAGTCTCTCGACATAATCATAAGCATCATTCCGCTGCTCATCTCCACCACAGCCTCATCTTCCACAATCTCATTGCTGACCGTAAGGCCACTGTCGAATACGGTCAGATGATAACGATTCAGCGGATACTTGAATCCCTGAAGTGTCAGGTCTTTTACATCTCCCCCAAAGGGAAAGAAAGAGACAAATTTCCCAAATTGTTCTTCTCTTTTTATCACAGTGCCCGGACTGCGAAGAATGGAGATCCAATTGCGGTCATCTACCAGAGTAATCGGAATCCCTTTCTGGCATCCATAGGCCAGAAGTCCCAGATTTGCCATCACATGGTCTACACGGTTTCCTGTCGCCCCGAGAATCTCAATGCTCTCGCACCCCAGTTCCATGGCGAGATTCACCGCCGACTGTGTGTCCGAGTCATCCTTCTCCGGCCTTAGTTTTTTCCATTTCAGGCCTTCTGTCTGTTCAAATTCTTTCAGCACCTGGGGGGAGACACTATCAAAATCCCCCACAGCCCAATCCGGAATCAAGCCATTTCGGCTGCAGAATTCCAACCCCCGGTCAGCTGCGATATATAAAACTTTTTCTTTCTTTTTTTTCAAAAAATCAAGGGCAAAATCAGAATTGATATTGCCCCCGCTGATAATCACACTATCCATTTTACTCTCCATTCTCATTCAAAAGGATCTGTGTAGTTTCTCATAATCGCTGTGGCTTCTCTCACATTGCTGCGGATATCCCCGTTAAATACATAAGAACCTGCCACAATCAGATTTGCCCCGGCTTTCAGAACTACAGGCAGCGTCTCACGATTAATGCCGCCGTCCACCTGAATATCCACAGACAAATCCTCCTCTTCGATGATCTCTCTCAGTTCGGAAATTTTCTCCGTCATCTCCCCGATGTATTTCTGTCCTCCGAAACCTGGATTCACAGTCATAATCAGAACCATATCCACATCCTCCAGGACATGGCTGATATCGTGAACCGGAGTGGCCGGTTTGATGGAAACTCCCACCCTCACTCCGCTGTCTCTTATCATCTGTAAAGTACGATCCAAATCTTCACAGGCTTCCGCGTGCACCGTGATGGAATCCGCACCGCAGTCTACAAAATCCTGTATGTATCTTCCCGGTTCCGTAACCATCAGATGTACATCAAAAAACATCTTGGATTCCCGGCGGATCGACCGGATCACAGGCATTCCGAAAGAAATGCTGGGAACAAAGTCACCGTCCATCACATCGATGTGCAGCCATTTCACGCCCGCCTTTTCCAGAGTCTGTATCTGTTCCCCAAGGCGGTTGAAATCAGCGGACAAAATCGATGGACACAATTGATAACTTCCTGACCTATGATCATCTAAACCCATATATTAATATCTCCTTTTCGTGCTTAACTCCTGAAACAATGTCAAATAATTTTCATACCTCTGTCTGCTGATCTTCCCGTCCTCCACTGCCTGTTTTACCTGGCACTGAGGTTCCCGGATATGAAGGCATCCCTGAAATTTGCAGGTGTCCTCATATGGCAGAAATTCAATAAAATAATTTCTCAGCTCTTCTTTCTCCATATTCTCCAGATACAGAGAACTAAAGCCCGGTGTGTCCACCAGATACGTATCTTCCTCGATCCGTATCATCTGAGAATGCCTGGTAGTGTGTCTTCCCCGCTTCAGCTTCTGACTGATCTCGCCCGTCTCCATCTGTATCTGATCCTGAAGCAGATTCGTCAGGGATGATTTTCCCACCCCGGAAGGTCCCGCCACTACCGTTGTCTTCCCTCTCAGGATCTGAAAGATCTCTCTTCTTCCTTCCTCCAAAAGAGCGCTTGTGCTGACCACTTCATAGCCACAGTCAGAATAAATCCGGCAGACCCGCTCACATTCTCCCTCGGAGACCAGATCTTTTTTGTTAAAACAGATTCTGACCGGTATTTTCTGTTGTTCCATCATAACCAGAAAGCGATCCAGCAGAAGAAAATTCGGGTCCGGCTGGGCAGCGGCAAAAATTACCAGTGCCTGGTCCACATTCGCCACTGCCGGCCGGATTAATGAGTTCTTTCTCGGCAAGATCTGTACCACGTTGCCTTCTTTCTCACTGGAATCCAGAACTTCGATCTCCACATCATCTCCAACCAGAGGTTTGATTTTATTCTTACGAAAAATTCCCTTCGCCTTGCACTCATACAGTCCATGTCCGTTCACATAGACATAATAGAATCCGGCAATTCCTTTAATAATTTTCCCCTGCATGAATTACTCTTCTACTTCCTCAAAGGTCACCGGATACTGTCCTTCCAGCTGGTAATCCTCTTCTCCCACTTCCTCGTAGAGATAGATGGTTCCCTCTGTGACTCCAGGCGCACCTGTGATATCCAGCTGATACGGGAACTCCAGTACCTGACCTTCGACAATCACACTCACCTGAGGTTCTCCGTTCACTGTCTGCATCAATTCCAGACGGATCTTTCCATTCTGATATCCATCCGGTTTCGCAAGCTGCTGGGTGCATTTCCAGCTTCCGGAAGCTGATACTGCAGGCGTAGGTGTCGCTGTCGGTGCTGTGTTTCCACTGCTTACCTTAATGGTAATCGGTTCATCCGGAGATACATAGCTGTATGCCTCCAGGCTCTGCTCGAACACCTCACCTTGTGTCACATTTGCGTTCTGCTCAGAGACAACCGTCACATTGCTGAATTTTGCCAGAGCCAGCTTCGCATCGGATTCTGTCATTCCGACTACATCCGGCACGGAGATGCTGTCACCCCAGTCTTCCCCGCGGCTCACCAGAATTGTAATCTGATCTCCTGAATTTGCGCTGGTGCCGGCTTCCGGATCGGTGGAGATCACATACCCGGCATCCACATACGTATCATAATCATCAATGTAGACTTTCTCCACATTCACGACAAATCCCATGTCAGCCAGAATCTGTTCCGCATCCTCCTGCGTCCGGTTCGTCACATCCGGTACTGTAAGGGATTCCTCACCTTTGCTGACATTATAATAAATCGTTGTATTCTTTTCCACTTTCTGTCCGGCTTCCGGATCCTGAGAAGAAATCAGCCCCTTCTCCTGATCAGAAACTTCCTCGCCGGATTTCTTTCTTCCAAGTCCCAGCTGGCTCAAAGCGTCCTCAGCCTCTTCCTCAGTCATGCCGACCAGATCCGGAACTTCCACCAGATCTTCTGCCTGATCATCCGCACTCTGCTCATTCCTGCTGTCAGAATTGCCGGAAGATCCGAAGTTCAGAATACCTGCAGCCCGGCCAATCACAAGAATCAGCAGACACAAAATCACGGCTCCCAGAATCCAGGCTCCGATACTCATCGCCTTTTCCAGTCCACTGTGAATTCCATGGCGTTCATCATCGTCGTATCCGTCATCGTAACTCTCGTCATAAGGATCATCTTCAAATTCATTTCGCGTGCGTATGGATTCCGGCTCCGGAGTCGATGCGGGCGCCGACACCACATTGTTGTCCTTAATCTTCTTCAGCTCGGAGTCAGAGATAATCACAGTCTGCGCGCCGTTGGTGAGAGAGGCAAGCTTGACAAAATCTCCATCCGGGTCAATCAGTGAATGCTTCAGATCCGCAATCACTTCCCCCATATTCCTGTATCTTCGATCCACACTCTTCTGTGTACATTTTTCAATAATCCGTTCCAGGCTGTAAGGCAGTTCCGGTGTATAGGTGGAAGGTGGAACCATCTCCTCCTGAAGGTGCTTGATCGCAATGGCAACGGTCGTATCCCCGTCAAAAGGAACCACACCTGTCACCATCTCATAGAGAGTGATTCCAAGAGAATAAATATCACTCTTCTCATCACTGTAACCGCCTCTCACCTGTTCCGGCGAGCTGTAGTGAACAGATCCCATTGCATTGGAGCTGATCGTATTGGAAGATGCCGCCCTGGCAATTCCGAAATCTGTCACCTTCACTTTTCCATCTGTGGAAATAATAATGTTCTGCGGCTTGACATCTCTGTGAACAATTCCGTGGCTGTGCGCCGCCTCCAGCCCCATGGATACCTGGATGGCAATGCTGGTTGCCTCTTTGATGCTCAGTTTCCCTTTCTTAGAGATATACTCTTTCAAGGTGATGCCTTCAATCAATTCCATAACGATGTAATAGACACCGTCATCATTTCCCACATCATACACATTGACCACATTCGGGTGGGTCAGACCTGCCGCTGACTGGGCCTCTGTCTGAAACTTCTTGATAAATTTCGTGTCCTCACGAAATTCGGGTTTTAAAACTTTGATTGCCACATACCGATTTAATTTATGATCTTTTCCTTTGTAGACATCAGCCATGCCTCCGCTGCCGATCTTGCCTACGATTTCATATCGCTCCCCGATGATCATTCCCGTTTTCAACATACTTTTACCTCGCTTGTAAATGGTTCTATCAAAATTACAGCAATATTATCTCTGCCACCATTTTCGTTTGCTAACTCAATCAGTTTCTCGCCTTTTTTCTGCAGTGAATCGGAACCTCGCAGAATTTCCTCCATTTCCTGGTCGGTTAACATATTGCTAAGGCCATCAGAACACATCAATATCTGACTTCCCGGTTCCAGCTTGAGATCAAAGAAATCGATGTTCACACCTCTCTTGGCTCCCAACGCTCTGGTAATAATATTTTTGTCCGGATGATTTCGGGCTTCTTCTTCCCGAAGCTCTCCAAGCCGTACCATCTCCTGCACCAAAGAATGATCTTTTGTAATCTGCCGGAGTTTTGAGTCCATCAGGTACAGCCGGCTGTCTCCCACATTTGCGACATACACATAATTTCCCACAATCGTTGTGACAACGATTGTCGTTCCCATACCTGCCATCGAGGCACATCTCTCCGCCTGATTAATCAGTTCATCATTGGCAGTCTCAATTGCATGGCGGATAATTTTCACAGGATTGTAGTCCGCATCAGTTTTCACAGCCTCCACAACAATCTTAACAGCAAAAGAAGAGGCAAAATCCCCTGCATTGTGGCCTCCCATTCCATCTGCCACCACAAACAGATTCGGCAGGTTGCCCACTGGCTGATCTGACACATAGACATAATCCTGATTGACCTTGCGTTTCCGACCGACATCTGTAACCGAATACAAGTTCATTCCCAATTCCTACTTTCTATCTGTCTTAATTGATTCCCTTTTATCTATAAATCTCTTCCTTAATTGTCCACAGGCGCCATCGATATCGCTGCCCATTTCTCTTCTAATAGTAACATTAATTCCACATTTTTCAAGTTTTATTTTGAAATTCTCCACCGCCTGGTGAGTGGCCTGGCGGTAATCCCGTTCCTTAATGGGATTGACCGGAATCAGATTCACATGGCAGTTCATGTCTTTGATTCGCCCGGCCAGTTCCTTGGCATCCTCTGGAAAATCATTCACGCCTCTTACCAGACTGTACTCAAAAGTAATCCTCCGTCCAGTCTTCTGAAAATACTCCCGACAGGCATTGAGAACCTCTTCCATGGAGTATTTCCGGGCTATCGGCATCAGTTCCTGCCTTTTTTTATCATTTGGCGCGTGGAGAGACAGGGCAAGCGTAATCTGCAGTTTCTCCTCCGCCAGTCGCTCAATCATGGGCACCAGTCCGCACGTGGAGACAGTCAGATTTCTCTGACTGATATTCAGGCCTTCCTCACTGGTCAAAATTTCAATAAATCTCAGAAGATTGTCATAATTGTCCAGGGGCTCCCCGGTTCCCATGACAACCACATTGGAGACCCTCTCCCCTGTCAATGTCTGAATCCGGTAGATCTGATCCAGCATCTCCGAAGGCAGCAGATTCCTGGTAAGTCCTCCAATTGTGGAGGCACAGAAACGGCATCCCATTCTGCACCCGACCTGAGAGGAAATACAGACGGAATTCCCATGCCGGTATTTCATCAACACACTCTCGATCACATTTCCATCATACAAGCGGAATAGATATTTCCTGGTTCCGTCGTGTCTGGACACCTGGACATCCACCGGCTCCAGAACCGTCAGAGGATACTCTTCCTTCAGCTTCTCCCTCAGGCTCTTTGGCAGATTTGTCATCTCATCATAGGAAGCTGCCAGCTTTCCGTGCATCCAGCCGTAAATCTGTTTTGCCCGAAAAGGTTTGTCCCCAAGGTGGACCATAAGATCCTGCAGCTGTGACACCGTCATCGATTTAATATCTGTCATCTATCTCTTCCTCTTAAATTTTGCAATAAAAAAACCATCCGTCTTATGTACTCCCGGCAAAAGCTGCAGATATCCTTTTTTGGTCGTCTCGCTTTGAAGTTCTTCCGGCAGGCAGCCATCCAGACTTACCGCCTCGAAGGGATAATTTTCAAGGAACCATTCCACATTTCCCTGATTTTCTTCCCGCGCAATGGTACAGGTACTGTAGACCAGAGTTCCTCCTTCTTTCACATACTGAGAAGCTCTGTCAAGTATTTTTCTCTGCAGCAGAACCAGATCCTCCTGTTTGGACTCGGAGATCCTGTATTTGATATCCGGTTTCTTCCCGATCACTCCGTATCCGGAACAGGGGACATCTGCCAGGACAATATCCGCTGTATTCACAGAATCCTCATCCAGAATGGTCGCGTCCATACAGTGAGCTTCTATATTAATGGCATCTGCCCGGGCAATATTTTCCTGAATCAATTCCACTTTATATTCTGTGAGATCCCGTGCGTCCACCATCCCGTAGGCGCCCATCTTATCTGCCATATGAAGACTCTTTCCTCCAGGCGCAGCACACAGATCCAGGATCCTGTCACCTTTTTTCGGAGCAGCAACCTCCGCCACAAGCATGGAGCTGACATCCTGGACAAAAATTTTTCCTTCCAGAAATGCCTGCACAGTCAGAATGTGATTGAATCCTGACAGATAAAACGCATAATCCAGATAGGGGGCAGGCTCAACCTGGATCCCCTGACTGCGGATACTCTCAAGAACACTCTCCTGATCCGTCCGGTACTGACGGCATCTGACCGTCATAGGTCTCTCTGTCAGAAAATCTTCCAACATTACCCTGGTGGTATCCTCCCCGTACTCATCCAGCCATCTCTTTACCAGAACCTCCGGCATGGAATATTTCACTGAGAGATGCTGAACCAGGTTGGACTCATCCGGATAGACAATCTCATTCATCTGTCTGGCCGCTGTCCGCAGCACACCATTCACAAAAGGCTTTAAATTATAAAATCCTCTTTTCTGCGCCAGCTTCACCGCCTCATTGCAGACTGCGGAATCCGGCACACTGTCCATATATTTTAACTGATAAATACCGCTTCTCAATATTTCTCTGATGGCAGGCTTCATCTTGTCTGTCTTTACTTTGGAAAAACAGTTCAGAATATAATCGATGGTAATCTGATATTCCAAAGTTCCCTCACAGACTCTCGTGATGAAAGCCCGGTCCTGCTTGGGAAGGAACTGGTATTTGGTAAGGACGTTCCGAATCACCTGATGACTTGGCTGCCCTTCCTCGTTAATCTCCAAAAGTATTCCCACAATCAGTTCTCTGGTATTTACTCCACTAATCACGATTTCTTCCTCCTGCCAGAATAATCAGGCGAAGCAGCTGAAGAACAGAACCTGCAAGAGCAGCCACATAAGTCAGAGCCGCCGCAGACAAGACTTTTCTTGAGCCTCTCACCTCATCGGATCCCAAAATTCCTGTCTCTGTGAGCAGACGCAGTGCCCGGTCGGATGCATTATACTCCACGGGCAGCGTGACCAGCTGAAACAAGACAGCCGCGCTAAACAGGACAATACCCGCCGTCAAAAGAGGGCGCATAGAAAAAATCAGGCCAATCAAAAACAGCGGCCATGCCAGGGTAGATCCCAGATTTGCCACAGGCACCAGAGAACTTCTCAGGTTCAAAGGCCCATAATTCTCTGCATGCTGAACCGCATGTCCGCACTCGTGGGCCGCAACTCCCACTGCTGCAAGAGAAGTCTGATTATAACTGGCCTGAGACAGACATACTCTCCGTGTTCTCGGATCATAGTGATCCGTCAGATTCCCGGACACGGGGAAAACCTGCACATCATACAGTCCCCTGGAATTGAGAATCCTTCTCGCCGCCTGGGCCCCGGTCATTCCAGAAGAACTGCGTATTCTCGAATACGTGGCAAACGTTCTCTTCAGCCTTGAGGATGCCGCCAGAGAAAGCAGCATCCCAATCACCAACAGCAAATAGGTAGGATCAAATCTATAGTAAAATCCGCCGTACATATTTTTCACTCCTTATTCATGGTCAGTCTCGTACTCTCTTCTACTCGATATCCCCTCAAAAAATCTGCACAGGCCATTCTCTTTTTCCCTTCCAGCTGCACCTCATCCAGACACAAAACATAGTCTGCACAGGCCACATAGATTCCCTTCTTGTCTGTGCGGACCACACTCCCCGGCTCTGCCTGTGCCGGTTCCTGAACAACGTGCGCTTTCCAGATTTTCAATGTTTTCTTTTTCAGATAAGTGTAGGCGCTGGGCCAGGGTGATAACCCGCGGACCAGACGTTCTATTTTTTCTGCCGGACAATTCCAGTCAATTTTCCCCATCTCTTTTTGTATCATTCTGGCATAAGGTGTGGGGCTTTCCGCAGGCTGTTTTTCACAGGCCACCTTACCCTCTTCCATGGATTTTAAAGTCTGTACAAGAAGATCTGCTCCCACCTGGCTGAGCTTCTCAAAAAGACTTCCGCTGGTCTCCTGAGGATCCAGGGCAACAACTGCTTTCGCCATCATATCTCCGGTGTCCAGTCCCTCGTCCATCCGCATAATTGTCACACCCGATTCCTTCTCACCGTCAATGACTGCCCACTGAATCGGCGCTGCCCCTCTGTATTTCGGCAGAAGAGAGGCATGCACATTGATGCATCCATAGGGTGCCAGATCCAGAATTTCTCTTGGTATAATCTGTCCAAAAGCCACTACCACAATCACATCCGGGCAGAGGGCCTTCAATGTCTCTATGAACTCCGGATCTCTCACCCTGGATGGCTGATAGACCGTCAGCCCATGCCGGAGGGCCTCCTCCTTCACCGGGGTATACGAAAGACTGTGTCCTCTTCCCTTCGGCTTGTCAGGCTGAGTCACCACTCCAGCCACATCATATCCTGCTTCTACCAGCGCTCTCAATGTTCCCACTGAGAAGTCCGGTGTTCCCATAAATACAACTTTCATTTTATTCATCCTCTTCGTCATACTCCACACGGTGCAGTTCCCCATTCACATGTGCCGTGTACATCACTCCGTCCAGATGATCGCACTCGTGGCAGATAGCTCTTGCCAGCAAGTCCGTTCCTTCCACCTGAATTTCTTCCATATTCTCATCAAACGCAATTGCCTTTACGTAGTTGGGACGGGTAACTTCTCCTGCCATGCCCGGTATGCTCAGGCATCCCTCATCTCCTGTCTGCTCTCCGGATGTCTCCACAATCTTCGGATTCACCATGACAATCGGGCCTTCTCCCACATCAATCACGACAATTCTCTTTAAAATTCCCACCTGAGGAGCCGCCAGTCCCACTCCCATCGCATCGTACATGGTATCCAGCATATCCTCGATCAGCTGGCGGGTTCTGTCATTCATCTCCTCCACCGGACGACATTTCTTCGTGAGTACTGGATCTCCTTCTAATCTGATTTTTCTCAATGCCATTTTTCTCTTCTCCTTTTCCTAGTGTGCCCAGCCTGACAGCCGGCACACATCCATATTTTGCACTCTTTCATTTTATTGTATATCAAACTGAATCAATATGGAACGAAACCCGGAATTAATCTCAATATATTGCTCCAGCTTGTCTTTCACATAAATCAATACTTCTTCCCGTGGATGCTTCAGATACAGGACCTTCCGATACTGATCTTTTACCTTTCCCACAGTCTGAGGAGCCGGACCAATCAGATGAAGATCCGGCTTCCCATAAACGCGCTGAACAAATTTTTTCAGATATTCCATTCCCTGAGCCAGAAGCGTCTCCTCCCGGCATGAACCGAGCACAGCCATCATATGGGAAGCCGGAGGATATCCCAAAAGTCTGCGATATCCCATCTCTTCCTCATAAAAGCTGTCGTAATCCTGTCTCGCGGCTGCCTGGATACTGTAGTGCTCCGGCTGGTAAGTCTGAATCACTGCTTCCCCTGGACTGCTCCCTCTTCCCGCCCTTCCCACTGCCTGGGTGAGGAGCTGAAAAGTTCTCTCCGCGCTGCGGTAATCTCCGCTGTGCAAAGACAGATCCGCTGCCAGAACACCCACCAGAGTTACATGGGGAAAATCGTGTCCCTTGACAATCATCTGTGTTCCGATGAGAATGTCTGCCTCTTGTCTGGCAAACGCCTCCAGAATCTGCGCATGGCTTTCTTTTTTTCTGGTTGTGTCGTAATCCATACGCAGAATTCTGCTCTTTGGAAAGCATTTCTGCACGATATCCTGAATCTGCTGCGTCCCCGCCTTAAATGCGCCAATATACGGGGAGCCGCAGGAAGGACATTTTTTTACCACCTCGGTTTCGTACCCACAGTAGTGACAGATCAGTTTTCCTCCTTTGTGAACAGCCAGCGAGACATCGCAGTGGGGACACTGGAGCACCTCGCCGCAGGAACGGCAGGAGAGAAAACCTGCATATCCTCTGCGGTTCAAAAACAGCATCACCTGTTCTCTCTTTTCCAGCCTCTCCTGCATTGCCTGCTGAAGGCGCCGGCTGAGAATTGAACGGTTTCCTTCCTTTAATTCTTTTCTCAAATCTATAATTGTAACCCCTGGTAATGGACGGCCGCCATATCTCTGTCTCAGACGAAATCTGGCGTACTTTCCTTCCTCTGCCCGGCTGTAAGCCTCCAAAGAAGGAGTGGCCGATCCCAGTACCAAATATGCGTGCTCCATCTGCGCCCGTTTTTCCGCAGTCTCACGCGCATGATAGCGGGGAGTGATCTCACTCTTATACGTATTTTCATGTTCCTCATCTATCACAATCAGCCCCAGATTCGGGAAAGGCGTAAACAAAGCGGATCTTGGCCCCACCATAATCTGTATCTCGCCTTTTTTTGCCCTGCAGAACTGATCATAGCGCTCTCCCGCAGAGAGACGTGAATGAAGAACAGACAATTTATCTTTAAATCTGCCGTAAAAGCGCATGACTGTCTGATAAGTCAGCGCAATCTCCGGAATCAGGACGATTGCCTGCCGCCCCTGACTGAGCACATGGGCAATCAGTTCCATATACACTTCCGTCTTACCGCTTCCGGTTACTCCCTGGATCAGACACGGTCTTGGATTCTCCTGCTTCCATTCTTCCAGAATGCCTGCAAGCACTTCCTGCTGCTCCCCTGTGAGGACGTAAGATCTACTGCTACTGCTGCTTCCGTCTGTCCGCAGAGGATCCCGGTACACTTCCCTGGATAAAACCTGTATCCAGCCGGCCTGCCTCATGGCATTCACCACACTGGCAGAAGCTCCCAGATCTTTCGCCGCCTGGGTTTTATCCAGACAGCCTCTCTCAATCAATTCCCGCAAAAGTCTTGCCCGGGCATGATACTTCTTGCCTTCCAGCTCTTTTAACTGTATCTTTGCCTCTTCTTTTGTGATGTTCAAGACCAGAGTATCCTGAGAACACTGTCTCACTTTTTCTTTCACAGGAAATACCGTCTTCAGAGCCTGAATCATGGTGGAACCGTAACGTTCTCTCATCCACTCCGCCAGAACAATCAGGCTGGATTCCGTCGTCTTCTCATCACTTTTTATGGAATGGATACACTTCAGTCTGTTCTCATCAAACTGAGGTGTATCCGTTATCCCAATAACATAGCCGTCAATCTCACGGTTTCCTTTTCCAAAAGGAACGGAAACCACCATGCCAACCTGCAGTTTTCCTTCCAATGAATCCGGTATCCGGTATTGAAATGTACGGTCCAGTCTTTCACTGGTAATGTCTACAATAATGTCGGCATACTTCATATTCAACCTTCTTATCTGCCTGCCAGAATATCCGCAATCAGAACTCTCTCATCCATCGGATATTTCTTGCCCTTGATCTCCTGATAATCTTCATGTCCTTTTCCTGCCAGAACAATGATATCACCTGGCTCTCCGTGGTGAATCGCATAAGCGATCGCCTCTTTCCGGTCAATAATCTCCACATACTTTCCATCGGTCTTGGCCATTCCCACTTTGATATCATCGATGATAGCCTGCGGTTCCTCATATCTGGGGTTATCCGAAGTGATGATTGTCAGGTCTGCCAGTTTGCCGGAAGTCTCGCCCATCTCATAGCGGCGCAGTTTGGAACGATTGCCGCCGCATCCGAACAGGCACACCAGACGGTGCGGATGGTACTCCCGCAGGGTTGTGAGCAGACTCTCCAAAGCCATGGCATTGTGTGCATAGTCGATCATCAGTGTAAACTCATCTGAGACTTTAATCATCTCGATTCTTCCTTTGACTTTAGCCACCTTGAGCGCACTGACAATGTCCTCCTCACTGACTTTGAAATGTCTGCAGATGGCAATAGCCGTCAGAGAATTGTAAATACTGAATTTGCCCGGTATGTCAATCTCCACCTGGAAATCCATCAGTCCTTTTACATGATAGTCAATTCCCAGCATACCTTTTCCGGATACCAGCTTGGCGTCCTCGGCGCGCAGATCTGCCTTGGGAGAAAATCCGAAAGTCTCCAGCTGGCAGGTGTGACCTGCGATAATCTGATCGAAATGCTTATCATCCCTATTCACAATTCCCACTTTGCACTGTTTTAACAGCATTGCCTTGCACTCCAGGTAATGCTGGAAATCCCTGTGTTCATTGGGGCCGATGTGATCCGGCTCTATATTGGTAAAAATACCAAAATCAAAAACAAATCCGGAAGTACGGTGAAGCATCAGCGCCTGGGAGGAAACCTCCATGACCACACAGTCACATCCTGCGTCCACCATCTCTCTGAAATATTTCTGAATCACATAAGATTCCGGTGTGGTATTGACTGCCGGAATGGTTTTCTCGCCGATAATCGCCTCGATGGTTCCAATCAATCCCACATGATATCCGGCATTTTCCAAAATCGATTTCACCATATAAGTGGTCGTCGTTTTTCCTTTGGTTCCGGTCACACCGATGGTCTTCAGCTGTCTGGCCGGATGTCCGAAATAAGCCGCGGAGATACACGCCAGAGCATACCGGGTGTCCGGTACCTGAATCACCGTGACGTTCTCCGGCACATCTACATTCTCTTCCACCACAAGGGCTGCCGCGCCTTTGTCTGCCACTTCCCGGGCGAACGTATGACCGTCAACAACAGCACCTCGAATACATACAAACAAATCTTTCGGCTGCACCTTTCTGGAATCGTACACCACATCCGCAATGTCAAGATCTGTGCTCCCCTGACAACAGGTATACTCTAAATTTTCAAGTAAGGTTGTCAATTTCATAGCTATGCCTCCAATTTTTACTAATAGCCTGTGCTAGCGATATTCTTTTATAGAATAGCACACCTGCCTCTACTTTTCAACTTTCCGATTCCTTCTGCTCAAAAAGATCCCGCCGATCACCAGAAGAGAACCTCCGGCTGCCAGACAGAACAACTCCGTCATGGATTCATCTCCGGTCTTGACGGAAGAACCTTTTTCCGAAGAGGAGCCTCCGGATTTGGCCGTGGAACCAGCACTGCCTTTTGGAGATGAGGAGGCTGCGGCCGTCGGCTTCGATGTGGGGTTAGGCTCCGGCGAGAGAGTCGGGGCAGGCTGCTCTTCGATGGCGACCGCCGCCTCGTCTTCCTTCGGATCCATACCGTCCACAGACACAATTGCCATATTCACAAGCTCTTCGTCTGCGAAATCTTCCGGCAAAGTGACCGCTGCCTTGAGCGTGAGCTCCTCGCCCGGCTTCACAGCTTCCACATAAGCCTGATTCTTCTCTTCATTTAAGGAGACACCTTCCTGCTCCTCAAACACTGCCTGAACACCTTCTGTGGTGAATTGATCCGTCGTCACTACAGAGTGAAGTGTCCTCTCTCCCGTATTCACGATCTGAATCTCATAGTGAATAGTATCACCGCCTTTTGCCTGGGTTTTATCTGCGGTCTTCTCCACGGTATAATCCAGCTTTGCAGGTTCCACCTGGATTTCCGCCTGGTCTTCTCTTTGAATGTTCTGCCCTGGATTCATAGGATCCGGTGCCACAGCCGATGCCTGATTTGTCAGAGTCCCCTGGGCATCTTCTGGAATCTGCGCCTGTACCTGCACGGACACTTCCTCTCCTCTTGGCAGTATGTCAAGGACAGCCTGGGCCCCATCTTCAGAGACCTCAAGCCCTTCCTGTTCCAGGAATGTCACAGGTATCTGTTCTTCCTCAAACAGATCTGACAGTGTAATATCCTTGAGATCCCTGCCGCCTGTATTTACCAGCGTCAGCTCATAGAGTGCTTTTTCACCGGCCTTCACCTGTCCTTCCAGGGCCTCTTTTTCCAGGGTGTAGTCTGCGAAATTCGGGTAAACTGTCAGCTCCGGTGTGGGAACACTCACTTTCTGTTCTTCTCCATTTTTATCTTCATAAGTGACAAAAGCTCCGGTTCCTTCCACATCTTTTGCAAAAGGATCATCCTGATTCGTCTCATAAAGTGTTGGCTGCTGTACATCCCGGTAAGCCTCTCTTAATACCACTGGAATCTGAAAAGCTTCCTGGTCGTCTGCCCCCATCTCTCTCGTCACAGGGAACGTCAGTTTCGTGATGGTATCTTCCTCACCTTTCTGATTCACAATGTCAACTTTTTCCACCGTGCAGCCCATCGGAAGCTCTTCTTCCACTACATCCCAATATTCAGAGATGTAATCCACAACTTTAACCTTCACTGCCTTCCAGCACAGGTCCGAGTAAATCGCCTTAAATATACTGCCGATATCCTGCATGTCTTCCCGCCGGGTATCAATATAATATTCATCTCCGGAACTTAAATTTTTAATAAATTCCTGGCTGTCCGCATTCGCCTTGATCTCCGATCCGTATCCCACAGCATACACAGGAACCTGCTCTTTCAGAGTCTTTGCATCTTCCAGCGCCCACTGGGAAAACTGTCCATACCAGGAGCTGTCTGCCTCATCCATCCCATAGCTGTGGCTGTCCAAAAGTCCCGGATCCGGCCCTTCCTCTGTATGAGAATATCCCGCTGTCGTTGTTCCATCTGTGAACACAATGGCAAAAGTATTTTCCGTGTTCTCCAGACGTTCCACTGCATCCAGCGCTCCCAGCACAGCCGCCTCATGATTCGTTCCGTTGTTCTTTGCCGGCATCACAGCTTCCTGATTCAGATAATTTTCATTTAATATGAAATCCTCCGCCTCTTCTCTGGACTGGGTCCAGCCGTTGATGTAATAACCGCCGATAAAGGCAACGGGACAGATCTGAGGCTGCATATCCTGGAATACTGCGTCCAGGAACTGCGTATATCCTTCTTTTAAGTGATCCATTCTGCTGCCTTCACAGCCATATCTCTGGGATTTGCCGCTCAAATAGGACCAGACCACACGGTTTTCCAACACTGTCATCTCTCCTACCGGAAGATAAATTCCTCCATAATCAATGGTATGGCTGAAATTTCCCACCTGGGCGTCCTCTTTTACTCCCGGAAGCAGAGTCTGGTCATCCGTTACATAGACAATTCTCCACCCTCCCATTTTTTCAAAGGGCTGATCGTTATTGGGCGCATAGTCTCTGCATACCAGACGGCATTTTCCTGTAGGATCAATGGATTCCGGCAGAGTCAAAAAAAGCTGATTGGGGTCCTGCTCTCCCATCTGCTGGTAAGTCTCCACATCCGGAAGCGTGGGAAGAATCTGATCCCACACCTCCTGCGCATTCTCCATCACAGAGATGGAATGGCCGATTATATTCTGAGTGTGTCCCGGCGTATCACAGTAATCCATAGACGCAGTCACATCCAGAACCGGAATAATGTTAACCGGTTCCTGGCTGGCTGTGTATTCTTCGATTCCTTTCACAGTCAGATCAATCTCTGCTCTATAATTCTCCTCATCCACCCAGTGGGCTGTTTTCTCCAGGGTCACTTGTCCAGCAGGTTCTTCTCCCCAGACCGCTGCCGACCCCATCAGGCCCTGCCAGGCCATGGCCGCAGTCAGACAACCTGCTGCTATTTTTCTCTTCGTACGTTTCTTCATAATATTTTCCCTTAACCTTTTCTTTTTTGTGCACAACAAGTTACAGTCCGACTACAAACATAGGCATCCCTCCCACTCTCTCGATGATTGTTCTTTTGGAAATTTTCGACCGAGACGGTCATGATATGAAAAAAAGAATTGACATCCTGATTTCAGGTAATCGATCAGGTTTTGTCAGAAGTTATTATATCATCTTGTTTTTTTCACAACAAGACTCTTTCCTTTTCTTTCTCCTTTTTTTAAAGTTTGTTAAGATTTTTTCTTTTTCTTTTAGAAAACATACAAACTTTCGCCACATTTCTTCGATATAATAAATCTCGGATAGATGAATAACCACTCTCTATCTCCCCCCTCAAAGAAAAGATGACGGCCCTCGCGCAAGCGGGGGCTGTTTCTTTTATGGCACAAAAAAACTTTGCTTGCACACAGAGGGTAAAACACCTATAATATAGATATTCCATTTTATCACTGGACGGACGTAAAATCTGCCCGGTGAACGATATCACAAAATATAAGAGAGGGTTTTTATATGAGTCATAAAATTGTCGTCGTTGCCCTGGGACACAGAGCCCTCGGCACCACATTACCGGAACAGAAACAGGCTGTCATAAAGTCAGCCAAAGCAATCGCCGACCTGGTAGAACTGGGAGCCAAAGTAGTCATCACACACAGTAATGCTCCGCAGGTGGGGATGATCCACACAGCCATGAACGAATTTGGCAAAGCTCATCCTGACTATACATTTGCTCCTATGTCTGTCTGCTCTGCCATGAGTCAGGGATACATCGGATACGATCTTCAGAATTCCATACGCTCAGAGCTGATCAGCCGCGGAATTTACAAGACTGTGTCCACCATCCTGACACAGGTCATCATCGATCCTTACGACGATGCCTTTGCAGAGCCGGAGAAAATCATCGGCCGCTATCTGACCGAAGAAGAAGCGGAAGAAGAAGAGAAAAAAGGAAATTTTGTCACAAAGATTCCCGGCAAGGGATACCGCAGAATCGTTGCCGCGCCGAAACCTCAGTCCATCGTGGAGATTGATGCCATTCGTGCTCTGGCCAGTGCAGGGCAGGTCGTCATTGCCGGAGGCGGCGGCGGAATTCCAGTTCTGGAACAGGGAGCAAAACTCCAGGGAGCCAGCGCTGTAATTGAAAAAGATCTCACAGCCGGACTTCTGGCTGAGAAACTGGACGCGGATCAGCTCCTGATCCTGACCAGTGTGGAGAAAGTCAGTCTGAATCTCTCCACTCCGCAGGAAGTATTCCTGGATACCATCTCCGTGGAAGAAGCAAAAGAACATATGGCTGCCAATCAGTTTGCTCCTGGCTCCATGCTGCCTAAGTTTGAAGCCGGTGTATCCTTCGTGGAAAAAGGAAAAGGACGGAAAGCTGTCATCACAGATATTCCTCACGCCAAAGATGGATATCTGGGGCTGACAGGAACCATTATTCAATAATCTTCAAGACTCGCCTGGGAGTCTTCTCCTTTAAAAAAACAGGTACCGCTCTGCTGATTCATCAGCAAAGCGGTACCTGTTTTTTCCGCTTGATTCAACAATCCTTTTCTTCTCTGGCCCAGCCCCGCACACAGTCCACTGCTTTGTGCCATCCGCGAAGCAGAGCAGTCCTTTTCTTATCCTCCATACCTGGAACAAATTCCCTTCCGATCTGCCAGTTCTCCTCGATCTGCCGGAAATCATTCCAAAATCCTGTGGCCAGTCCTGCCAGGTATGCCGCTCCTAAAGCCGTCGTCTCGATGCAGCTTGGCCTTACCACCTGTGCATCCAGAATATCCGCCTGAAACTGCATCAGAAAATTATTGGCACTGGCACCGCCGTCCACACGGAGGGAATTCAAATGCACTCCCGCATCCTGCTCCATGGCATGTATCACATCACTGACCTGATAAGCCAGCGATTCCACCGTCGCCCGGATCAAATGTGCCCGGGACGCTCCTCTGGTCAACCCCAGAACCGCGCCTCGTGCGTAGGAATCCCAATAAGGCGCTCCCAGCCCTGTAAATGCCGGAACCACATAGACCCCGTTGGAATCTTCCACCTGACGGCAATATTCTTCCGACTGGGCAGCGTTATCCAGAATCCGGATCTCATCTCTCAGCCACTGGATCGCCGCACCTGCCACGAACACGCTTCCTTCCAGAGCATACCCGGGGGTTCCGTCCGGCTGAACAGCCATTGTAGTCAAAAGCCCATGCCCGGAAGTGACCGCCTCATCCCCTGTGTTCATCAGAAGAAAGCAGCCGGTTCCATAAGTGTTTTTCACATCTCCCGGCCGGAAACAGCACTGTCCGAACAACGCTGACTGCTGATCCCCCGCTGCGCCCGCGATGGGAATTCTCCCTCCCATAAGCTTTTCATTGGTGTAACCATAGATACAGCTGGAAGGTTTTACCTGGGGCATCATGGATGCAGGGATTCCCAGATAATCCAGCAACTCCCGGTCCCATTGTTTTCGGTGAATATCAAACAGCATCGTTCTGGAAGCATTGGTGTAATCTGTCACATGAACTTCACCTTTGGTCAGATTCCAAATCAGCCAGGTGTCCACAGTCCCAAAGAGAAGCTCTCCTCTTTCGGCCCTCTCTTTTGCCCCGGACACATGTTCCAAAATCCACTGAATCTTTGTGGCAGAAAAATAAGCGTCCGGAATCAGACCTGTGCGTTCCCGCACCGCGCTTCCATATCCTTCCTGAATCATCTGGTCTATTTTGTCTGCCGTTCTTCTGCACTGCCAGACAATCGCCGGATACACCGGCTCTCCTGTCTTCTTATCCCAGACAATTGTTGTCTCTCTCTGATTTGTAATTCCAATCGCCGCAATATCCGTGGCATCCGCTCCGATTTTACTCATTGCCTCTATCGCCACACTCATCTGACTGGACCAGATCTCCATGGGATCATGCTCCACCCATCCGGCTTTTGGATAATATTGGGGAAATTCTCTCTGCGCCATGCTGCAGATCCGGCCCTTCCGGTCAAACAGAATACAGCGTGAGCTTGTAGTCCCCTGATCCAATGCCATTACATAGCTTTTATCCATCTTCGTTTGTTCCTCCCCAGCTTCCGGCTACAGATAACTCTTACCGATGAAATACCCCAAAACCAAAACACCCAAGACGATTCGGTACCATCCGAAAGCTTTAAAATCATGTTTCTTGATATAGCCGACCAAAAACTTGATTGCCAGAATGGAGACCACAAAAGCAACCGCCATTCCAAGGAGCAGAATTGCAATCTCTGTCCCCGTGAAGGAAAAGCCGAATTTCACGACCTTCAGCAGACTGGCACCGAACATCACAGGAATGCCAAGAAAAAATGTAAATTCCGCGGCCACTGTCCTGGACACACCGATCAGAATTCCTCCGATAATGGTGGAGCCGGAACGGGAAGTTCCGGGTACCACCGCCAGAACCTGAAAAAGACCAATCGCCAGTGCGGTCAGCACACTCATGTCTTTCAATGATGTACAGGTAGGCTTTCTCTTTTTATTATAGTTCTCGATGATGATAAACAAAATTCCATAAAGAATCAGCATCATCGCCACAACCACGTAGTTGTTAAATTTTTCTTCGATAAAATCGTTAAATGGAGAAATCATAATGGCCGGAAGACAGGCCAGAACAATCTTGCCCCATAAAATCCATTTATCTTTGCAGCTCAGAGTCTCTCCATCTCCCTCCCAGCTGCAGAACGGCCATAGTTTCTTAAAATACAGTACAACCACTGCCAGAATCGCTCCCAGCTGAATCACCACCAGGAACATCTGCATAAAATCATTACTCACATTCAGCTTGATGAACTCGTCAGCCAGAATCAGATGTCCCGTGCTGCTGATGGGCAGCCACTCGGTGATCCCCTCAATAATTCCCAGGATGACTACTTTAAAAAACTCAATAATACTCATACTTCCTCCACCTTTTATCTCTGGTCGATGGTTGCGATATCGATCAGAGTCAGATTATGCAGGTCGGTATTCTCCAGACTGGTAACCAGCGCCTCCGCCGTGTCAAGGGAAGTCAGTACATTCACACCTGTCTCGATCGCGTTGCGGCGAATCAGGAAACCATCTTTGGAGTGTTCAATTCCCTGGGAAGGAGTATCGATGATCAGATCGATCTTATGTCCCAAAATCAGGTCCATCAGGTTCGGAGAAGGCTGCTCCAGCTTATTTGTCCGGATCACCTTAATACCGTTTTCCTTTAATACTTTTGCGGTACTCCGGGTAGCAAAAATCTTATAGCCCAGAGCTTCGAATCTTCTGGCAATCTCCACCACATCCGGTTTGTCCTCATCCTTCACCGTGATAATCATATTCTTATGTTTGGGGAGCCGCACACCTGCGCCCAGGAAAGCTTTATAGAGTGCTTCGTTAAAGGTGGACGCAATTCCCAGACACTCTCCTGTGGATTTCATCTCCGGTCCCAGACTGATGTCTGCGCCGCGGATTTTTTCGAAGGAGAATACCGGCATCTTGATGGCAAAGTAATCTGCCTCCGGCTGAAGTCCCGGCTGGTATCCCAGATCTTTTAATTTATATCCCAAAATCACCTTGGTTGCCAGCGGAACAATCGGAATTCCTGTCACCTTGCTGATGTAAGGTACTGTACGGCTGGAACGCGGGTTCACTTCGATCACGTAGACTTCCTCTTTGCACACAATAAACTGTATGTTGATCATACCGATAACATGCAGAGATTTCGCCAGTCTTCTGGTATACTCTTCAATGGTCTTCTTCGCTGTATCACTGATGGTCTGCGCCGGATAAACGGAAATACTGTCACCGGAATGGATTCCCGCTCTCTCAATGTGTTCCATGATACCAGGAATCAGAATCTCTTCCCCATCGCACACCGCATCTACCTCAATCTCTTTTCCCATGAGATATTTGTCAACCAGAATCGGATGCTCCTGTGCAATCCGATTGATGATGCCGATGAATTCCTCCACATCCTGATCATTGATGGCAATCTGCATTCCCTGTCCGCCAAGAACATAAGAAGGACGTACCAGAACCGGATAGCCCAGATCATTGGCAGCTTTCTTTGCTTCCTCTGCAGTAAACACAGTGTGTCCCTTTGGACGAGGAATCTGGCATTTCTCCAGAATCTCATCAAAGAGTTCTCTGTCTTCCGCAGCGTCCACATTCTCAGCAGAAGTGCCAAGGATCTTCACACCCATTTTGATCAGTGCCTCTGTCAGCTTGATAGCTGTCTGTCCGCCGAACTGGACCACTGCTCCGTCCGGCTTCTCAATATTCACCACATTCTCTACATCCTCCGGAGTGAGTGGCTCAAAATACAATTTATCCGCAATATCAAAGTCTGTGCTCACTGTCTCCGGGTTATTGTTGATGATGATGGTCTCATATCCTTCTTTTTTGAAAGCCCAGGTGCAGTGAACCGAACAAAAATCAAATTCAATTCCCTGTCCGATTCGAATCGGTCCGGACCCCAGAACCAGAACTTTTTTCTTTCCGGTGGTCTCATACGCCTCATTCTCCCCGCCATATACAGAATAATAGTAGGGCGTCTCTGCGGCAAACTCTGCCGCACAGGTATCTACCATCTTATATGCAGCCACGATGCCTGCATCCAGACGCATCTGTTTGACTTCTTCCTCTGTTTTGCCGGCCAATTTCGCAATCAGATAATCCGGGAATTCCATCCGTTTAGCCTCTCTCAAGAGTTCTACGGTCAGCGGCTGTGTCCGGAGAGCATTCTCCATCTCTGTGAGAATCGCAATTTTATCGATAAACCACAGGTCAATCTTGGTGATCTCATGAATTTTCTCCTGCGGAATACCTTTGCGCACGGCCTCTGCAATCACCCAGATTCTCCGGTCATCCACCACTTCCAGCTGTTTGAGCAGCTCTTCCTCGGAAAGTGCTGTGAAATCATAGGACATCAGGCTGTCCACATGCTGTTCCAGAGAACGGATAGCCTTCATCAGAGCCCCTTCGAAATTATTGCAGATACTCATAACCTCTCCGGTGGCTTTCATCTGAGTTGTCAATGTCCTCTTGGCACTGATAAACTTGTCGAAGGGAAGTCTTGGAATCTTCACTACACAGTAGTCCAGCATCGGTTCAAAGCTGGCATAGGTTTTCCCTGTGATGGCATTCTTGATCTCGTCCAGCGTATAGCCCAGGGCAATCTTTGCTGCCACCTTCGCGATGGGATATCCAGTCGCCTTGGAGGCCAGAGCAGAAGAACGGCTCACCCTTGGGTTCACCTCGATGACACAGTACTCAAAACTCTCCGGATTCAACGCATACTGCACATTACATCCTCCGGTGATGCCCAGTTCCGTGATAATATTCAGCGCAGAAGTACGCAGCATCTGATATTCTTTATCTCCCAGCGTCTGAGACGGCGCAACCACGATACTGTCTCCCGTGTGAACTCCCACCGGATCAATATTTTCCATATTACATACCGTGATGCAGTTGCCTGCACTGTCACGCATTACCTCGTATTCAATCTCTTTCCAGCCGGCGATACAGCGCTCTACCAGAACCTCTCCCACACGAGACAGACGCAATCCGTTCTCCAGAATCTCTCTGAGTTCAAACTCATTCTGGGCAATTCCGCCGCCGCTTCCGCCCAGAGTATAGGCCGGACGCAGAACTACCGGATAACCGATGGAATTGGTGAATTCCACACCATCCTGCACGGTGGTAACCACCTTGGATGCCGCCACCGGCTCCCCGATCTTTTCCATCGTATCCTTAAATTCCTGACGGTCTTCCGCCTTCTTGATCGTCTCGGAAGTGGTTCCGATCAGACGTACGTGATGTTCTCTCAGAAATCCGGCTTCCTCCAGCTCCATGGCCAGATTCAGTCCAGCCTGGCCTCCCAGGGTGGGAAGAACACTGTCCGGTTTCTCTTTTAAAATCAGCTGTTCCACAACCTCCACAGTCAGAGGTTCGATATATACCCGGTCTGCAATATCCTTGTCTGTCATGATGGTTGCCGGATTGGAGTTCAAAAGTACAACCTCAATCCCTTCCTCTTTCAGAGAACGGCAGGCCTGGGTTCCCGCATAGTCAAACTCTGCGGCCTGGCCAATGACAATAGGACCGGAACCGATCACTAAAACTTTCTTGATGCTGTTGTCTCTCGGCATTATTTTGTCCCTCCCATCATTTCCATAAACCGGTCAAACAGGTAACTGGAATCCTGCGGACCCGGGCAGGCTTCCGGATGAAACTGCACTGTGAAAATATTCTTACCAATATACTCAAGTCCTTCATTGGTCTGATCATTGACATTGACAAAAGCCGGCCTTGCGATCTTCTCATCCAGGGTAGAAGTGTCCACCACATAACCATGGTTCTGGGAAGAGATATAGACTCTTCCGGTTCTCAGATCCTTCACCGGGTGATTTCCGCCCCTGTGGCCATATTTCATCTTGTGGGTATCTGCACCCGTGGCCAGAGCCATCAGCTGATGTCCCAGACAGATCGCGAAAATCGGCACATCCGACTGATACAGCTTCTTCAACTCTTCGATGATAGAAGTACATTCCTTGGGATCCCCAGGGCCGTTGGAAAGCATAATTCCATCCGGCTTCGCTGCCAGGATCTCTTCTGCGGAAGTCAGTGCAGGGTACACGGTCACCTCGCATCCTCTCTGGTTCAACGACCTTGCGATATTTCTCTTGGCGCCAAAATCCATGAGAGCCACCTTCGGTCCCTTGCCTGGAAATACTTTTTTCTCTCGGCAGGTCACTTTCTCCACAACTTTTCCTGTATTGTACTTTTTCAATCGGGGAATGATTTCGTCTAAATTATAATTTTCATTGACAGTTATCATGCCGTTCATGGTACCCTTTTCTCTCAGAATTTTTGTGAGAGATCTGGTGTCAATTCCACAGATACCTGGAATGTCATGTTTCTCTAAGAAATGCTGAATTGTGTCCACACTACGGAAATTACTGGGAATTCTGGATAATTCCCGAACAATATATCCATCGATCCAGGGTCTGTCTGACTCTTGATCTTCGTAACAAATGCCATAGTTTCCAATTAACGGATAGGTCATACAGACGGCCTGCCCTGCATAAGAAGGGTCTGTCATCACTTCCAGATACCCTGTCATGGAAGTATTGAATACGATCTCACTGATGACTTCCCGAGTCGAGCCGATACTGGTACCTGAAAATACATGTCCGTCCTCTAATATTAGGAATGCTTTCATACAATCTTCCTTTCTCTGTGAATAATCAGTTCTTGTCCATAATCTTACAAAGTGTATCACAAGAGGCATAATTTTTCAACTGAAAAAGTGGAAATCCTGATAAAAATCTGCTATGCTATTAGTCAGCAAATAATCGCAGGAGGTACCTTATGATTGTACAGATTCTTCTTTTCATTCTGGACTATATCATTCCCGTTCTGATTATCATTCAGGGTAAAAAACTGGCATCCCAAAAGACAGAGTATCCTCTCATCAGTCAGCTCTGGAAGCTCACCGGATATCTTCTTTTGCCTGCCACATTGATTGTATCCATACTGTCTGTGCTCCGTCCATTGAATACACAGTTAATCCTGACTGTCTGTACTCTGATCATGCAGACGATCATTTTCATCTTCTTAAAGAACTCGGAAAACAGACTTTCCGATAAAAAATAAATTTTTTTCAAAATTCCTATTGACTTTTATCTAAAACAGCGGTATTATAGTCAGGCAGTCGCAAGTGACTGATTCATAGGAAATGCAGGAGTGGCGGAATTGGCAGACGCGCAGGCTTCAGGTGCCTGTGGTCGCAAGATCGTGTGGGTTCAAGTCCCATCTCCTGCATTCTTTTTTTGCAGAAAACGGGATTTTCTTAATTTTCATTAAATCCAAAATTTTTTAAATTTTCTATTGACTTTTGTCAAAATCTGAGTTATTATATTCAAGCAGTCGCGAATGACTGGTTTATAGGAAATGCAGGAGTGGCGGAATTGGCAGACGCGCAGGCTTCAGGTGCCTGTGGTCGCAAGATCGTGTGGGTTCAAGTCCCATCTCCTGCATTCTTTTTTTCTGCTAAAAAAGGATAATCGGACAGAGGAAATTCCCCTTCCGATTATCCTTTTATCAATTCAAGGTTCTTGTCTCATCTTCTTCTCCCGGAGACCTCCTCCCAGAACAGAAGCCAGACTCGACAGCGCATACAAAAACATCCCTGTAAAAATACTGAAATCTGAAATATTAAAGGTAATATCTCTCACTTTTTTGTTGTCCACATTGAAACCGATATAATCTGTGACATATCCTTTTTTCAGACGTTCCATACAATTGTTCAGTCCGCCTCCCGTGATCAGCGCCAGACCTGTCTTTCTCACAGCATATCCACGTCTTGGCAATGTCCTCAGAAATTCCCAGATCACTCCGCAAAGCACAAAGACAGAAAGGCTCTTATTCAGTTTCGGATATTCCTTCAAAAATCCCAGGGCCGCCCCCGGATTGTGGTAGTTTCTGAGAAATACCTTTCCCCGAAGAAGCGTTTCCTCGCCCTGGAGGCGATAGCTGTTGGTATATTCTTTCAGACCGTAATCCGTCCCAAAAATTCCCAGGATCATCAACAAATATCTCATATCATTCTCCTACTCTTCTGTTTCGGACTCTTCCTTACTCTCAGCATACATATCCTGAACCTCTTCTTCCGGAGCCGAAACTTCCTCGAACACTTCCTCTGTCTCCTCCGCCTCTTCGTCAGCTTCCTTCTCACAGGGTGCCCCGCAGTAGCTGCAGTAAGCCGCATCCTTATGCAGTGTTTTTCCACAGGCCGGGCAGACTTTCTTCCCCTGAAGCCGGGCAAGTTCCTCCTCATATTCCGCCTTCGCCATCTTATGCTGCGTCACTTCGTCACAGATGCCGCTCAGTTCAAGATCCATCTGTTCTCCGTCCACATAGCGCTGATACACCAGTGCTCCCAGCTTCTCCAGAGACTTCCCGATCTGGCGCTTCTGCGCATTCACTTTGCTGTTCATCTTCTGTATCTCCAGAAAACCGTCCGCCTTCTCGCTGATCGCCTTCGCAGTTCTGCTGATTGTGTCCCCCAGTTCCTCAAAAATTCTGTCTGTCCCCATAGCACATGACCTCCTTCTTCTATGAATGTGCCTCCAGCTGCGGAATCTCCTGACCTCTCAGAAGAATTCTCGGTCCTCCGTTGCCTTCTATATATTCTTTGGTGATAATCACCTGGCCGATACTGTCGTCTTTGGGTATCTCGTACATGATATCCAACATATACTCCTCGAGAATCGCACGCAGTGCTCTGGCGCCCGTGTGCTTCTCCAGCGCCTTTCTCGCGATCGCACGCAACGCACCTTCCTCGAATTCCAGCCTCACCTCATCCAGCGCCAGCAGCTTCTGGTACTGTTTTAAAATGGCATTCTTCGGCTCTTTCAGAATCTGAACCATCATATCCTCCGTCAGGCCCCTCAGGGTGAAGACAATGGGAAGACGGCCGATAAATTCCGGAATCATTCCAAAATTCCGCAGATCCTCCACGGTCACCTTCTCAAGAATGTTGTCATCCCGGTCATATTTGTCCTTCAGATCTGCTCCGAATCCCATGGAAGCCTGCTTGTTCAATCTCTCCTTGATCACATTCTCCAGCTCAGGAAAAGCTCCTCCGCAGATGAACAGAATGTTGCGGGTATCCACTGTGGTCAGCGGAACCATGGCATTCTTGCTGGTAGCCCCCACCGGAACTTCCACCTGGCTTCCCTCCAGCAGTTTGAGCAAGCCCTGCTGCACGGACTCCCCGCTGACATCTCTCTGATTGGTGTTTTTCTTCTTTGCCAGTTTGTCAATCTCATCAATGAAAATAATTCCCTGCTCTGCTCTCTCCACATCGTTGTCTGCCGCAGCCAGAAGCTTGGATACAACACTCTCAATATCATCGCCGATATAACCTGCTTCCGTCAGGGAAGTGGCGTCCGCGATGGCAAGCGGCACATCCAGAAGTCTCGCAAGGGTCTTCACCAGATAAGTCTTTCCGCATCCGGTAGGCCCGATCATAAGCATGTTGGACTTCTCAATCTCAATCTCGTCCATCGTATCCGTAGCGACACGCTTGTAATGGTTATAGACAGCCACAGAGATCACTTTCTTCGCGTATTCCTGGCCAATCACATACTCATCCAAAGTTGCCTTAATCTTATGCGGAGCAGGAATATTTCTCAGATCCAGGGCTTTCTTAGGCTCTTTCTTCTTAGATCTCTTCTTAATCCGCTGGCTGCTTGGGATCTGGTTCTGCAGTGTGCTCAGATCAATCATGCCGATATTCGGCATATTGCTCATCAGATCCTGGTAATTAATGTTGCTCTGATTCATAGTGTCAAAGCTTTTCTGCATACATTCTGTACAGATATGTATATTATTAGGAAGATCAATCATCTGCCCTGCCACACTCTCGGGTCTGCGGCACAAAAAACAAATCTTCTCATATTCGTCTTTTGTATCCTCTGTGTTCTCCACATTTCCCTCCAAAGCTTCTTCCATTGACTGATCATTCTTATCAAATTCGTCAGACATGTCTACTCCTCTCTTTTCACTCTCTCCGAATATTATGTTACATTATAGCATACTACCACAGGAACTACCAATAAACTTTTTATGAATAACAGAAGCCAGACCGAAAAGTCTGACTTCTTTTTTCTGATCTTTTTATTCCTGGGGTTTCTTACCCAGAGTTACATTCAGCGTCTTCTCCTGATACTCTCCGCTGTCACTTCTCTGAATCACAACCTCAATGGTCTCCCCGGCTTTGTAATACTGAAGCTTATCCATCAGCTGGTCCTTGGTTGTAATACTCTGATTCTCAATCTCAGTGATAATGTCTCCCTGTTTCATGCCTGCTTTCTCAGCTCCTGTGTTTTCCAGAACCGCAGATACGAAGACGCCCTCCGGCATATTGTACATCTGGATCATCTCACTGGATATATCCAGCGGCTGGATTCCCATATATCCCATCTCATCGGCACCGACCACATCCCGGGTCTCCTGCGCCATCAGTTTCTCCAGAATCGGGGCTGCCGTGGAAATCGGTATCGCAAATCCCATACCTTCCACCTTGCTGTCCACAAATTTTGCGGAATTGATGCCGATCAACTCTCCTTTCATATTCAGCAGAGCACCGCCGCTATTGCCAGGATTGATCGCCGCGTCTGTCTGGATTAAAGCCGACTCACTGTCATCAATTGTTCTGTCCAGAGCGCTGATCCATCCGCTTGTCACAGACTGACCATACCCCATGGCATTTCCGATCGCTACGACTTGCTCTCCCACAACCAGGTTCTCTGCGTCTCCCTGCTGAGCAATCTTGATCTCTGACATGGTATCCGACGGAATATCACTCTTCTTGACAGATATCACAGCCAGATCATTTCCTGCATCCGTTCCCTTGGTCTTGGCAGATACCGCATTCTCCATATCCAGCCCGCCATTGGACATCTGCTGTGTCTCGTCCAGATTCGGCACTTCATCTCCTATGAAACAGACGCTGAGGTTCTTCGCCCCCTCAATCACATGATTATTGGTGGCAATCAAAAGCTCTGAGTCATTCTCTCCGACAATGATTCCCGACCCGCTGCTGACAGAATCATATTCCTGGCTGCCAAATCCGAAAAAGTTCGGAAGCTCCTGGACACTGACCGCTGTGATAGCGACCACGGACGGCATGGCGCTTCTCGCCACATCTGCCACCGTGTAGGCGTCAGAAGAGGAAGCGCTTTGGGAACCCTCTTCGTCCTGGGAGTTCTCAGCAATATCTGTGTGGGACAGCTGGGAAGAATCTTCCGATGGGAAAAATCTGTCCGAGATGCGATTCACACCCTGGAACACCACTGCTGCCACCAGGCCGAAGACTACTGCCAGCGCAACTGTGCTGCCGAATCTCCTTGCTGTTTTATTTTTCCTGTCCCTGTTCTCCGGCATCTTAGGCCCACTCGCACTTGTATGGTACCGAGGATATTCATTGTACCCTGTGCGATGGTCCTCCTGTCCGGAGGCAAAGTTCGTCTTCTCATTTTTTTGATCCCCGTACTGACTGTTGTAAGTACGGCTGTGCGTCTGGAATTTTTTTCCATCTGACGCCCCCATATGATACTGAAAATCTGTCTTGCGGGCACTGCTCTCTTTTCTTCCCGCACTGTTCCGGTAACTGTAATGATACGTTACATCCTGGCTCTCCTGCTGGTTTGAATTCTGCTGCGTCACATCCGGATCAGAAGTCTGGTTAATCTGATAATAACCGTAATTTTCTCTGTCTTCCCCGGCGTTGTCTTTGGTATTATCTATATTCTGTCCCTGATTTGTCACATTCTGATTCCCGTCATCTTTCCCATTCCAGCGATATTCATCACCCATGGTTTTACCTCCATTTCGCTCAATGACTGAAGTATAACATCTATCGTCCAGTATAGCAATTAATTGTGTTAAATATGTGACCATTTTAGGCTAATTTTTCTGGTTCCACTGTCTCTCCCAATATGCCGGATTCATCGTACAAAACCGAATGACTGCCCTGGGAAGTTTCCGATATTCCTTTCCCATCAGATAACCCAGATATTTGGAGGCACTCTGGATGACAAGAAGTGCAATCATCCATGATTTCTTCCTTTTTATGAGGGAGGAAGCCGTCTTTCTCACAAGGGCTATCCCCTCCCCCTCCGAAGGAATATTCTGAAAGATCTCCGGCCGGCACGCCTGGGAAACTCCCATGTCAAAGTTTCTGTGAAACTGCTGCATACAGGTATAGTTATGAGAGTGAATCACTTTTGCCTCCGCCTGATAAGCAATCCGGTAGCCGCTGTCGATCAATTCTGCCGCATAGTACATGTCTTCATTGAAAATCGCCTGCTCCGTAAAACCTCCAAGGGCCTCATATGTGGCCTTGTTATACGCCGCACAGACATTGGACAAAAAGTAAGTCTTGATCCCCATCTGTTCCAAATCCAGACTGCTCTTGACTACGGATTTCTCAGGATAATTAAACTCTCTGGTCAGCCGCTCAATCAGATGACAATCTTTCGCCGGAAGCTGTCTTGCATAGGAAGCCTGGGCCTCTCCGCTGATCAGAGGTTTCAACAGATTTTCCACCAGCCTGCTGTCCGCCGGCATGGCATCCTGGGTCATGCAGATCATATACTCACTGTTGCAGAGTCTGGCCGCCTCCGCCCTGGTTCCTCCGTGGTCAAACGCCGCCTTGTCAAGATGGTGAACCTGAAGAATCGGATATTCCTGCTCCCACCGTCTCTGCCAGTACTGTTCTTCTGTGTTCATGATGACTATCTTCGTAACCGGATAAGTCTGTCTGCTCAGCCTTCTCAAAAGCTCCTCAAATATTTTTCCTGGTTTGTATGTGGGAATCACCACATCTACTGTAGGTCGTTCCATTTCCTTTCCCCTCTTCCGTCATCAATATGTCTTCCCATAAAGGCAAAAGATTCCGGAGAAACTTTCCCCGGAATCTTCATATTCGTGCGTCATTCGGCTCTTTTGTTGTCCGCCGTTTTCTCATACTGCAGTCTCGCCGTTCACAATGGAAGCTCCGGTCCTACACACCTTCCTCAGAGTCTCCGCCGTCGGTGGATTCCCCGCCGCCATCGGTGTAATCGGAACCGCCGTCATCGGTATAACCGCCGTCGTCCGTGTAGCCGCCGTCATCACTGTAATCTCCGTCATC
>ERZ1643246.293-NODE-293-length-65801-cov-6.134989_pt1 | contig 65801 bp, 54 predicted proteins | sample MGYA00579265_ERZ1643246 | MGnify/ENA primary metagenome ERZ1643246 (study PRJEB29033, sample SAMEA4952261) | chicken gut metagenome | biome: Broiler Chicken; feature: Gastrointestinal Tract; material: Caecum | place: Ireland | collected 2018 | study: Broiler... | reverse complement strand
ATTCCTGATGGACGAGCCGCTGTCCAACCTGGATGCAAAACTTCGTGTACAGATGAGAACTGAGATCTCCAAACTGCATGACAGACTGGGAGCAACCATTATCTACGTAACTCATGACCAGACAGAGGCTATGACCCTGGGTACCAGAATCGTAGTTATGAAAGACGGTGTGGTTCAGCAGGTAGATACTCCGCAGAACCTGTACAACAAACCGGGCAACCTGTTTGTTGCCGGATTCATCGGATCTCCGCAGATGAACTTCCTGGATGCAACTGTAAAAGTATCCGGAAAAGATGTTGACCTTATGATCGGACAGTACAAACTGAGACTGCCGGCTGAGAAAGCAAAAGCTCTGATCGATGGCGGTTATGACGGAAAGACTGTTGTTATGGGTATCCGTCCTGAGAATGTAACCGATGATGCGTCCGTATTCCCGGACAGCGTTGTAGAAGCGAAGATCAACGTATACGAGCTGCTGGGTGCAGAGGTATTCCTGTACTTTGAGGTAGAGGGATTCAATATGACTGCCCGTGTAAACCCGCATACAACTTCCAGACAGGGCGACACCGTGAAGTTCAGCCTGGATATGTCCAAAGTTCACGTATTCGACAAAGAGACAGAGCAGGTTATTACCAACTAATAACGAGTATTTGGGGAGGGTGTACAGATGTACACCCTCTTTTTATTATTATTGTTTGCTATTTCCTTCAAAATACGATATATTATTGAATAACAGAAAAATTACCAACAGATTTATGGAGGCTTCCGCAAAGCACGTTCCCGGGAACGGAGGGCACAGGCCCGCTGGGGAAGCATTTTCCGATAACAGGAAGGAAGTGAGAGCTTGGTTTCAAGCCAGGTATTACAGAAAACGATCGACGAGCTGCGGGCTATCACGAGAATTGATCTCAGTGTGCTGAGTGTGGAAGGGCAGATTCTGGTGACCACCAGAGGAGAAGAAGATCTGAACGCGGATCATATCCGCGAATTTGTTCAGTCACCGGCAGACAGCCAGGTGATGCAGGGGTATCATTTTTTTAAGGTATACGACGACCAGTCCGTGGAATATGTGCTGGTCGCCAGAGGAAACAGCGAAGACGCCTATATGATCGGCAAGATTGCCGTCTGCCAGATCCAGAATCTGATTATTGCCTACAAGGAACGGCTGGATAAAAATAATTTTATTCAGAACCTGCTTCTGGACAATCTTCTGATGGTGGATGTTTATAACCGCGCAAAAAAACTCAGAATTGAGACCGATGTGAAACGGGTAGTCTTTATGGTGGAGACCAAGTATGAGAAAGACAACAGCGCCATGGAGACGATTAAGAGCCTGTATGCGTCGAAACCGAAAGACTTCATCACAGCGGTGGACGAAAAGAACATCATCATTGTGAAGGAACTGAAGGATACAGACGGTTACGAGGAACTGAATCAGATTGCCAGAACCCTGGTGGATATGCTGAATGTGGAAGCCATGTCTCAGGTGAGAGTATCCTATGGCAATATGATCCGGGAAATCAAAGATGTGTCCCGTTCCTATAAAGAAGCAAAAACTGCCCTGGAGGTGGGAAAGATCTTCTACGCAGACAAGGTGATTGTCCCCTACAACAATCTGGGCATCGGTCGTCTGATCTATCAGCTTCCCATTCCCCTCTGCCAGATGTTTATGAGGGAAGTGTTCGGAAAACAGCTTCCGGATACCTTTGACGACGAGACGCTGACTACTATTAACAAGTTTTTTGAGAACAACCTGAATGTGTCAGAAACCTCCCGTCAGTTGTACGTCCACAGAAATACGCTGGTGTACCGCCTGGAGAAGCTGCAGAAAAGCACCGGGCTGGATATCCGGGTGTTTGATGATGCGCTGACCTTTAAGATCGCCATGATGGTGGTAAGCTACATGAAATACATGGAGAACCAGGACTGACAGGAAGAGTTTCTTTGAAAACTCAAGAATAATGGAGGATAGAAAAATGATTCAGTTATATGAAGGCGGAGCTTATCTGGTAAAAGGAAAAGACATTGTGGAGCCGGAAAAGGCGGCGGCACAGGGATTTCCGACGCCGGAAGCAGCTGTCGAAAATACCATTGCCTATGGCATTTTAAAGGACCACAACACTTCTGAAAGCATGGATCAGCTTCAGATCAAGTTCGACAAGCTGACTTCCCATGACATTACCTTTGTGGGCATCATTCAGACGGCAAGAGCGTCAGGCCTGGAAAAGTTCCCGGTACCTTATGTGCTTACCAACTGTCACAATTCTCTGTGCGCGGTGGGAGGAACCATCAACGAAGATGACCATATGTTCGGACTTACCTGCGCCAAAAAGTACGGCGGCGTCTATGTACCCCCTCATCAGGCGGTAATCCATCAGTTTGCCCGTGAGATGCTGGCCGGCGGAGGCAAGATGATTCTCGGTTCTGACAGCCATACCAGATACGGCGCCCTGGGAACCATGGCAGTGGGCGAAGGCGGACCGGAACTGGTGAAGCAGCTGCTGGGAAAAACTTATGATATCAGCATGCCCGGGGTGGTGGGCGTATACCTGAAGGGCAGCCCCATTCCCGGCGTCGGCCCCCAGGATGTGGCCCTGGCCATCATCGGAGCCGTATTCAAGAATGGCTATGTGAAGAATAAAGTAATGGAATTTGTAGGACCGGGCGTGGAAAATCTCAGCGCGGATTTCCGTATCGGCATTGATGTGATGACCACGGAAACCACCTGCCTTTCCTCCATCTGGAAAACGGATGAGAAGATCCGTGAATTCTATGAGATTCACGGACGCCAGGAGGAGTACAAAGAACTGAATCCCGGAGAAATCGCCTACTATGACGGTATGATCGTGGTGGATCTGGATGAAATCCGTCCCATGATCGCCATGCCTTTCCATCCCAGCAATACCTATACCATTGACGAACTGAACGCAAATCTGATGGATATTCTGGATGATGTGGAAAAGAAAGCTCAGGTAAGCCTGGACGGCAAGGTGCCCTTTACCCTGAAGAACAAGGTGAGGGACGGAAAATTTTATGTGGATCAGGGAATTATCGCAGGATGTGCCGGAGGCGGCTTTGAAAATATCTGCGCGGCGGCAGATATCCTGAAGGGCGCCAGCATTGGATCCGATGCCTTTACCCTCAGTGTTTATCCGGCAAGTATGCCGATTTATATGGAATTGATGAAAAATGGTTCCCTGGTTTCTCTTCTGGATGCGGGCGCTGTGGTTAAGACGGCATTCTGCGGTCCCTGCTTCGGAGCGGGCGATACGCCGGCAAATAATGCCTTCAGTATCCGTCATTCCACCAGAAACTTCCCCAACCGGGAGGGTTCCAAGATTCAGAACGGACAGATTTCCTCTGTTGCCCTGATGGATGCCAGATCCATTGCCGCCACTGCGGCCAACAAAGGACGCCTGACCCCGGCCACCGAGTTTGACGGAACCTACAGTAATCCCAGATATTTCTTTGATAAAACCATTTACGAGAACCGGGTGTTTGACAGCAAGGGGGTTGCGGATCCCTCCGTGGAGATTCAGTTTGGACCCAATATCAAAGACTGGCCGGAGATGCCGGCGCTGGCGGAGAATCTGATTCTGAAGGTAGTTTCCGAGATTCACGATCCGGTAACCACCACGGACGAACTGATTCCTTCCGGGGAGACTTCTTCCTACCGTTCCAATCCTCTGGGACTGGCGGAATTTGCTCTGTCCAGAAAGGATCCGGCCTATGTGGGAAGAGCAAAAGAGGTGCAGAAGGCGCAGAAAGCCATTGAGCAGGGGCAGTGTCCTGCGGAAGCTCTGCCGGAGCTGAAACCGGTGCTTCAGACCATCGCGGCCGTATATCCCGATGTGGACAAGGATCATCTGGGAGTGGGATCCACCATTTTTGCGGTGAAGCCGGGAGACGGATCTGCCCGTGAGCAGGCGGCTTCCTGCCAGAAGGTTCTGGGCGGCTGGGCTAACATTGCCAATGAATATGCCACCAAGAGATATCGCTCCAATCTGATTAACTGGGGTATGCTGCCTTTCCTGATTCCGGAAGGGGATCTGCCTTTTGTCAATGGAGACTATCTGTTTATTCCCGATATTCGGAAGGCCATTGAGGAAAAAGCGGATACGATTACCGCTTATGTGGTGAAGGATCATCTGGTACCCTTCGAGATGAAGCTGGGCGACCTGACAGACGATGAGAGAACCATTATCCTGAAGGGATGTCTGATTAATTATTATCGTGGATAAAGAATATGATTTTGGAAAGCCGGCTGCGCCTTCAGGTGTCAGCCGGCTTTCTTCTGTCATTTCCCGCAAAAACAGTTCAGAAGGAATTCTGTGATATTTTTCGGAAATGAATATGCCTGCGAAATAATCTGAAAAGTATCGCACAATCAACACAATTAGCAGTATAAAAAAGAAGAATAAATATATTAAAAAATAATTTTTAAAAAAGTGAAAAAATGTGTTGACAAAATAGGGACCCTCTGCTATTATAATATCAACAACAAACAAAACACTTACTTCAAAACATCAACACCCCATTTTCAATGAAGGAGACGAGAAATCCTCATTCGAAGAATGGAAGAAGGAACATCAGAAGAACATGAATTTCACAATAAAAAGATGAGAGTGGTTCATCAGATGAATCGGATTTCCGGAAAGTTTGGGCGGTAAGATCAGAGAGTTCTTATTCAAACGTGATAAAGAAATCAAAAACATGAGATGACAGCTGCATCGAAGATCAGAAGATCAAGGAAATCGTTATTCGGATGATGGATGGAAGTAAGAATCGGATTCGTGAAAAAAGAAAGGGTGAGTCCAGTGGGAAAGGAAGCATCTCAAAGCCAGTGTAAGGGTGGTACGACATAACGTTCCCCGCGAGAAAGACCTTTCATGAAGGATGAAAAACGAAAGATGAATCGTCACAGGACGGTGCTTAGATGGATGAAAGGTAAAAAAAGTTAGTGCTTACACTGAGTACAGTACCACACCAATAATAAAAAGATTTCAGATTATATGTAAAGAAATATAATTTGAAAAGATCAGATTTTCTATTGAATGTAACTATATAATATAGGAGAATCCATAAAATATGGAGAGTTATCGAAAGTAAAACAAATTGGCTGTTGTGATAACAGCGGGTGTGTTTGAAAAGAGAATACCACATATTTTAAGTCTATGATTCAGAAACGATTATATAGGAAATGAAAGTAGAAAAAAACAGATCTGGAAGATTTACAGGCGGAAGTGTAAACCGGAAACTTTTTATTATCCATCATATAACATTTCTAAGTAAGTGAGAACTTACGAGCAGGGAAGAAAAAATTTATATAGATAATTGAATAGGGAACTTGTAAAGAGATATTTCCAATTAGATAATTATCTAAAAAGTAAGTAAGAAAGAACAGTAAGAGGTAAAAAATTGAATAAAGAAAATCATTAGAACAACCGTTATATCGATTTAGATGAGATATAGCGGTTGTTCATTTTTGGCGGCAGTTCACCGTTTGGGTGTTACTGTTGCCTTTTTTTATGGAAAAACCGTCTGCCTGGTGGTGTTTTGACAGATTTTAGGATACAATAGAATAAATACCGACAGATAGGGGAAATTAGAAATGCAGTGGAGTAAAGAGGACATTTTGTATGAGGATAAAGAAATTTTAGTTTGCAGGAAGCATGCGGGGATGGCGGTGCAGAGTGCCAGAGTAGGCCAGATGGATCTGGAGAGCGCGCTGAAGATTCATTTGAGGGGCGGTTATGTGGGGATTGTGCAGCGGTTGGACCAGCCGGTGGAAGGAGTGATGGTTTTTGCGAAAACACCGAAGGCGGCTGCCAAATTGAACAGTCAGCAGCAGGAGGGGATTATGAAAAAGTGGTATCTGGCGGTTTTTTGTGGAAAACCGGAGGCGTCCAATGGAACGCTGGTGGATTATCTGCTGAAGGATGGACGGAAGAATCGGTCTTCGGTGGTGCCGGAGGGCACGGCGGGCGGGAAAAAAGCGATTCTCAAATATCAGGTGCTTCAGTGGAAAGATCCGATAGGAATGGCACAGATTCGGCTTCTGACGGGACGGCATCACCAGATTCGCGTACAGATGGCCAGTCACGGGATGCCTCTGGCCGGAGATGGAAAATATGGTCCGCAGTCTGCGGATCCTGATGGAATTTCCGCAAAACGTGAAAGGGGGTCTGCTTTGGGATTATGTGCCTGCCGGCTGGAGTTTCGCCATCCGAAAACAGGACAGAGCATGTGTTTTCAGGTGAAGCCGGAGGGGAAATGTTTTCTTGATTTTGAAGAAACTGTCAGCATAGACAAACGCACAGAATGGATACTATGAAAGAACGGATTCCTGATGCCGGGATGAAGGAATTTTATGGGAAAGTGTGGTGTCGGCGGTGGAGCGGAAAAAAATCTTGTATGGTATCGGAATCGGACTGGGAGTGTACGCGGGAATGCGTTATCTGCTCCCGGCAGCGGTTCCTTTTTTATTGGGCTGGATGCTGGCCTCCATGGTACTGCCTGCGGCCAGATGGATGGAGCATAAGTGGAAGATACGAAGAAGTGTTGGCGGCGGGCTGCTGATTCTGCTCATTACAGTGGCAGCGGCGCTGGTTCTGTGGAAGTCAGGAGAACTGCTGGTAGTGCAGCTGCAGCGTCTGCTGGCCGGAATTCCGGACTGGGGAAAACAGGCGGGAAGCTTTCTGGATTCCTGCTGCGCCGCGCTGGAGGATATGACGGGAATTGCGGCAGAAAAAAGCAGGAACTTTCTGATTTACCAGGCGGGTCTTCTGGCGGAACAGCTGCAGAATCGTCTGGGACCCGCCTGCCTGGGATATCTACTGACGATTGTGAAGGGAATCGTGGCGCTTGTGGGAGGCGTGCTGGTGGTGATCCTTTTCGGAACGCTGATTATCCGGGATATGGAACAGTTTCGAAAGTGGATCCGAAAGAGTGAGATGGGAAGAAAAATTGTCCGGGTAACGCAGGGAATCTGTCGGGCAGGCGGACGATACCTGAAAGCTCAGCTGGTGATTATGTTCCTGGTGGCGGCTGTGTGCGCCACAGGATTCTGGATTCTTGGAAATCCTTATTTTTTAGTGGCGGGGGTTGTGGTGGGAGTATTGGATGCGCTGCCGCTTATTGGAACGGGAACGATTTTGATTCCCTGGGCGCTGTTGTGGTGTCTGCAGGGAGAATATATGATGGGGCTGGGGTATTTTCTGCTGTATCTGGCTGCGGATTTGCTGCGGCAGTTTTTGGAACCCAGACTGATCGGGCAGCAGATCGGCCTGCATCCGGCATTGATGCTGATTTCCGTTTATGGAGGTTTTTTCCTCTATGGACTGCCGGGATTTTTTCTGGGCCCTTTCAGCGTGCTGATATTTCAGAATATTATGAAAGAGCTGGGGATGGGAAGACAGAAGGAGCAACCTGTAAAAGAATGACGGAAATGTTACAATTATAATAAAAAATACACAAAAAAATCACAGAAATCTTAAGAATCTCCTATAGACTATTTTTGCAGGATATGTATAATTAAGGAGTATCCATATATTAAAAATGATCGTGAAAATGATGGTTTTAAAGGGGATTCAAGATGAGAAAACGGAAGAAGATGCTGGCGGTGCTGCTGGCGGCAGGGGTTCTGCTGGCAGGTTGCGGCGGTAAGAAGGAGCAGAAAGAACAGGACGGTTCTTTGGAGGAGCAGAAGACAGAGGAGGCGGTCGATTCTCAGGAGGAGCAGGAGGAAGAGGAGCCGGCCCAGGTTACGGAAGAACCCGGGGAACAGGACGAAGAGAAGGAGATTACGATCCCGGAGCAGGAAGGCCTGGTGGCGGATTACACATCGGTGGAAGGGCTGAATCTGGAGCCGGGTACACAGTTCGCCGTGGTGGTGACCAATAAGGACTCCGGCTACTGGGAGGCCGTGAAGGAAGGAATTTCTCAGGCAGTGGATGATCTGAATGAGATGCTGGATTATCGGGGAAGCGACAAGATCCAGTTTCTTTATGATGCTCCCAAAGATGAGGTGGGTGTCAATGAGCAGGTGGATATTCTGGATTCCGTACTGACGGAAGCGGCTCTTGCCGGCAAGCCGTATGTGCTTTGTCTGGCGGCAGTGGATATGAGTTCCTGCGAGGCCCAGCTGGAGACTGCTTCCATGAACCAGATTCCGGTGATTATCCTGGATTCAGGAGTGGAGAGCGAGCTTGTCAATGCTTCCTGTGTCACGAATAATTACGGCGCGGGTCAGGAAGCCGCCAGAAGGCTCTGTGAACGGATCGGGGATAGCGGCGTGATCGCAGTGGCGGCGCACACCAGCCTGTCAGAGACCAGCAAGGACCGGGTACAGGGGTTTACCGATGAGATTACGGCCAATCATCCCGATGTGTCTCTGGCGCAGGTTTCCTATGAGCCGGCCGCCGAGGAGGAGGAGACTCTGGAAGATCAGATTCGGCAGGTGCTGGATACTTACCCGGATCTGAAAGGCTATTTTGCCACCAACGAAGAGGTCAGCGAACAGCTGCTGTCCATTTTGGATGATTATCAGGACCGGCAGATTCAGATGGTGGGATTTGATGTGGGAAAAGACCAGATTGATGCGATTCACGATGGCCGGGAGGCCGGTGTGGTCTGCCAGAATCCTTACGGAATGGGTTATGCTACAGTGGTGGCGGGAGCCAGGGCGCTGATGGGTCTGGATAACAGTGCGGTGATTAATACCGGCTATCAGTGGCTGGATCAGAGCACCATTGATCTGGAGGAAAACCAGAAATATATTTATGAGTGAACCGTCAACGGAACATGGCGGGAAACCGTGCGGAAGATGCCGCTTATGCGATGCGCTGCGGGCGGACAAGCTGGTTCAGCAGCAGCGCAGAAGCCTCTTTCGGTAGAATGCAATCAACGATATCTTTTATACTTTTTGCCGAGCATTGTTTTGCCCGGCATTTGTTTTATTTGCAGAAAAAGGGCAGCACACCGCGGCAGCCTTTTTTTGTTTGTAACGATGGAAAGTTTGTGCGGTGTGATTTCGGGATAAATGCACAAAGACAGGAAAAGCATCGTCGGATGGATAATAATGGATAGCGTTTTCGGAATATTCCGGGCTGTTTTGTAAAAGGCTATCTTTATCAGGAAGGGACGGTGAATGGTGATGCTTCAGGATATGGTGGATCGTGTGCTGGAAACAGAAAAGAAAGCGGAACAGATACGGGAAGAGGCAGAGCGGGAGCACCGGGAGAAGGTGGCCAGAGCACGCAGAGAGGCAAACGCAGAGGGGAAGAGGAGAAAACTGGAGGCGGAAAGCCGGGCGGCGGAGGAACTGCAGAGGGAAAAGGTCCGATGGGATGCCTGGCAGACTGAGAGAAAGAATGAGACCGGGGAGAAGGTACGGCAGCTGTGGGAACAGGCCATGGAAAGAAAAGAGGAGCTGGCGGCGGTGGCACTGAAGATTGTGCTGGAGGGAAAGGAGGAATAGCCGATGGCCGTTCAGAAAATGAAACGGATCGCTGTCTGCGCGGGGAAAAGGGATAGAAAAAAGATGCTGGAGAGTCTTCAGCGGATGGGAACTGTGGAACTGTGCCGGGAGGAGACGGGAAAAGGAGCGGTACAGCCGTGGGAAGAAAAAACGCGAACCGAGGTACGGGAGGCGATTTCCCGGATGGAAAAGCAGGCGGAACAGCTGGAGCGGGCTCTTCAGATCCTGCGGCAGATGCGCCCGGAGAAACAGTCGGTGTTTGCGGCGTTGGAAGGAAAGCCGCTCAGGACGGAAGACCTGTATCAAAAGGGAGAGAAGAATCGGGAGAGCGTCTGCCAGGAAGCCGGGAACATTCTCAAACTGGCCCGGAAGACGGAAGCGCTGGAAGCAGAGAATGAGCAGATTGCAAAGCGGATAGAACGGCTGAAGCCATGGAAATCGCTGAAGATTCCTCTGGATTTTTCCGAAAGCAGGCGTTTTGCGGTGATTTTCGGAAGTATTCCCGGGAGAGAGGCAGAAAAATACATGGCACGGATGGCGAAACCGACGGCCAATGCCGGGGCGGTAACGGGAAATCAGGAGAAAGACGGGATGACGGCGGAAGAAGTTGCGGAAATGGCGGCGGAGATTTTCTGTCGGGAGGGAGGACGGGCCTATCTGGGAATTCTGTGTGAACGGCGTAAGGAAGGAATGCTGAGAGAACGGCTGAAGCTCCTGGGTTTTCTGGAGGCGCCGTCAGGAGACGGGAACAGAGCTCCGGCAGAGGAAATCAGGGATCTGGAGGCATCCAGAAGAAGAAACCGGGACCGTCTGGTGGCTTGCCGGCAGGAGATGGAAAGAATGTGGGAGAAAAAATCGCAGCTGGAGCTGACGGAGGATTATTATCGGGTGAGGGCACAAAAATATCGGGTGCTGGAACAGCTTCTGCAGTCAAAATCCGCGTTTTTTCTGGAAGGGTATGTGCCGGAGAAGGAGGCAGGAAAGGTAAAGCGGCGGATTTTGGAGCAGTTTACGGCCAAGGTGGAGGTGTGGGATCCGGATCCCGGGGAGCCGGTGCCGGTACTTCTGAAAAATGGAAAAATTACAGAGGCGGTGCAGGGCGTGCTGGAGGCATTCGGACTGCCGCAAAAGGGGGAGAAGGATCCCACGGCGGTTATGTGGATTTTCTATGTGTTTTTCTTCGGAATGATGCTGGCAGACGCGGCTTACGGATTCCTGACTGCCGTCTGCTGCGGCATTTTGCTGCTGCGTTTTTCCGAAATGTCCGATGCCTGGCGCAGATCCGTGAAACTGTTTTTCTGGTGCGGTATTTCCACACTGATCTGGGGAGTTTTGTTTGGGAGTTACTTCGGAGACGCGGTGGATGTGGCGGCAGGCGCTTTTCTGGGTATTGTGCCCCCGGAGGGAAGAAGCCTTCTTCCGGCGGTGTGGTTTGCTCCGATACAGGATCCCATGAAAATGCTTCTGTACGCTATGCTGTTTGGCCTGATTCATCTGCTGACAGGGCTGGCCATCCGGGGAGCGCGCTGTCTGCGGGAACGGAGGTACGGAGATTTTATCTGTCAGACAGTGCTGTGGTATCTGCTGTTGGCAGGACTTTTGCTGCTTCTTATTCCGGGGGAGATCTTCCGGTCCGTCACCGGAATCCATCTGGAATTGGGACCGGCGGCAGACGCAGCCGGGAAAATCCTTGCGGTGACGGGAGCGGCAGGAATTCTGTTTTTTGCGGGACGCCAGGCAAAAAGCTCCTTTCTGCGGCTGGCGCTGGGAGCTTATGAACTGTACAACATTACCGGGTGGCTGGGAGACGTACTCTCCTATTCCCGGCTGCTGGCGTTGGGACTGGCAACGGGAGTGATCGCGTCGGTGATCAATCAGATGGGCGTGATGCTGGGACCTGTGGGATTTGTCCCGGTATTTCTGGCGGGACACCTTCTGAATCTGGCAATTAACCTGCTGGGGGCCTATGTACACACCTGCCGTCTGCAGTATGTGGAATTTTTCGGGAAATTCTATGAGGGCGGAGGCAGACCGTTTCGGCCATTTGCGCAGGAGACGAAATATGTAAAAATCAAGGAGGAGCTGTGATGATGGATGGTATTGTATGGGCATTGCTGGGGGCCGCCTCGGCGGCTGTGCTGGCGGGCTGCGGATCAGCCTACGGTGTGGGAGTGGCCGGGCAGGCCGCTGCCGGCGTAGTGACGGAGGATCCGGAAAAATTCGCAAAGGTGCTGGTGATTCAGCTGCTGCCGGGAACCCAGGGCATTTACGGGCTGCTGATCGCCTTTATTACCCTTTCCCGGGTGGGACTTCTGGGACAGGCGCCGGCACAGCTTACGCCGGGAACGGGATTGCTGCTGTTTGCGGCCTGTCTTCCCATGGGGATTGTGGGGCTGGTGTCTGCTGTTTATCAGGGCAGGACAGCGGTGGCGTCCATCGGGATCGTGGCAAGAAAGCCGGACCAGTTTGCCAAGGCCATGCTGTTTCCGGCCATGGTGGAAACGTATGCGATTTTGGCGCTGCTGGTGTCTTTTCTGGCAGTCAGCGCGATTCCCGTGTAAGCGGGATACGAAGAGGAGGCGGAAGCGGTGTCCGGAATGGAAAAGATATTACGGCAGATTTTGAAAGAAGGGGAGGAGGCGGCAGCCGAATGGAAAGAGAAGACACGCATGGAAACGGAGCGAATTTGGCAGGAGGAACGCGCAAAGACGGAGGAAGCGGTGGGAGAAATTCACAGACAGCTGGAGGTAAAGCGGCAGCAGATGACCTGGCGCGTCCGGGAGGATGGCGAAAGGGAAAATCGCCTGCAGCTTCTGAAAATGAAGCAGAAGATTCTGCGGGAGGTGGAGAATGCGGCCGGAAAAATATTTATGGGGATGGATACGGAATCGTATTTTTCGGTGCTGGAGAGGATGCTGGAGAGGGTGGTACTGCCGGGGGATGGAATCTTGTGTCTGGCAGAAACGGACCTGGCAAGGATGCCGGGAGACTTTCCGGGAAAGGTGAAGCAGGCGGCCCGCAGGATGGGCGGGACACTGACAATCCGGGGAGAGAGAAACAGAGAACCGGAGGGCTTTGTTCTGATTTACGGCAGAATGGAAATTAACGCTACCTGGCGTGCTCTGGCAGGCGAGCGGCGGGCATGGGTGCAGGAAGCGGTGAGCCGGATCTTATGGAGGACAGCTGATGAGTAAGCATCCATACGTTTATGCTTCAGCCAGAATCCGCGTACTGGAGAACCGGCTGCTGACAGAAGAGGATTTTCAGGCGCTGCAGAGGGATTCCATGAAGCAGTGTCTGCAGCTTCTTGGCGGGCGGGGCTGGGAGACAGGAAGAGAAGAGAAGGATACGGAAGAAATATTTGAGCGGGAGATCAGGAAAATCCGGCAGATATTTTCCAGTCTGGACGGGGTGCGGGAGGATTTGCGGATTCTGTGGATTCCCCACAGACTGCGGATGCTGAAAGCGGCGGTCAAGGCGCCGTTTGGGGGAAATATGGTGCCAGAAGAGATGAGGGAGTGCTGCCGGAAGGGGGAAGCGCTATTGGCCGCAGTGGAGGAAGCTTCCCTTTCGGAAAAAATGAAGGGAGCCGTCCGCCTGGCGAAAGAGGTGCTGGAAAAGCAGGGAGACGGACAACTGTGCGAACTGCTTCTGGATCGGGCGGCACTGGAGGAGATGCTGTGGGAGGGGGAACGTTCCGGTATCCGCGCGGTGCGGGAGTATGCCGGGATGACGGCGGAAAATGCCGATATCAGCATTCTTCTGCGGGGGATACGGGCCGGATGGGGACAGGAACGTTTCCGGCAGGCGCTGGTTGAGATCAATCGCCTGAAGCCTTCCTGCCTGGCCCGGAAAGCGTCAGAGGGAGAAGAAACCATAAAGCACTGGCTGAAAGGGGCGGGGTACGGGGAGGCGGCGAAACTCTTTGACTCTCCGTCGGCTGCGTCAAAGCTGGAGCGCTGGCAGCAGGGCAGGCTCCGGCAGCTGATCGGACGGATCCGTCAGGATATTTTTTCCGGAGGAATCATTCTGGCGTATTTTCTGTCCAGGGAGCAGGAAATCCGGCGGGTGCGGATGATTCTGGAAGAAAAAAAGTATGGGGGCGGAGAAAGGATGCGATAACATGTACCGGGCGGCGGTGTTGGGAGATTATGACAGTATCTGTGGGTTTGCCGCGGCGGGAATCCGGGTATTTCCCGTGGAAGAGGAGCAGGCGGCCAGTGCGCTGCTGGAACAGCTTTGCCGGGAGGAGTATGGGGTGATTTTTATGACGGAGGCGCTGGGGGCAAAGCTCTCCGGACAGCTGGAGGAGCTTCGCAAACGGATGCTTCCGGCGGTAGTGCTGATTCCGGGACTGGCCGGAAATACCGGGCAGGGCATGGAAGGGCTGCGGCAGCTCTGGCGGCAGGCGGTGGGAGCAGAGCCGGCAGATGAAATGGAGAAAGGGTGAATGACGGAATGGATACCGGGATGGTGAAAAAAGTGGCAGGGCCTCTGGTGGTGGCCCGGGGAATGGAAGACGCAAAGATGTTTGATGTGGTTTATGTGGGACATCAGCGGCTTACCGGTGAGATTATTGAGATGCGGGGAGAAATGGCTTCCATACAGGTATACGAGGAAACCGCGGGGCTTACGCCGGGGGAACCGGTGGAATCTTCCCGGGAGCCGCTTTCCGTAGAACTGGGACCGGGGCTGATGGGAGAAATCTATGACGGGATCCAGCGCCCGCTGGAAAAGCTTCGGGAGAAAACCGGGCCGAATCTGCGGCGAGGCGTGGCCATTGCGCCGCTGGACAGGGAAAAACAGTGGGAATTTGTTCCGGCGGCAGAGGTGGGCGATCCGGTGGAGGCGGGAGATATCCTTGGCACTGTCAGGGAGACGGCTGCGGTCGAGCATCGGATTCTGGTGCCGTGGGGCGTCTGCGGGAAGGTAAAGGAAATCCGCAGAGGCCGTCTCAGGGTGGAAGAGGCAGCCGCCGTCATTGATACCGGGACAGAGGAGCGCGAGATTACCCTGATCAGCCGTTGGCCGGTGCGCCGTCCGCGTCCCTATGGAAGAAAACTTCCGCTTACGGAGCCGCTGGTGACGGGGCAGCGTGTGATCGATACCTTTTTCCCCATTGCCCGGGGAGGGGCCGCGGCGGTGCCCGGTCCTTTCGGAAGCGGAAAGACAGTGATCCAGCATCAGCTGGCCAAATGGGCGCAGGCAGATCTGGTGGTCTATATCGGCTGCGGAGAGCGGGGAAATGAGATGACGGATGTGCTGAAGGAATTTCCCCAACTGAGAGATCCGCTTACGGGGCGTTCCCTGATGGAACGGACCGTTCTGATTGCAAATACCTCAGATATGCCGGTGGCGGCCAGGGAGGCATCCATTTATACGGGAATCACCATTGCGGAATATTATCGGGATATGGGATATTCGGTGGCATTGATGGCGGATTCCACCTCCCGGTGGGCGGAGGCTCTGCGGGAAATGTCCGGACGTCTGGGGGAAATGCCCGGAGAGGAAGGATATCCTGCCTATCTGGGAAGCCGTCTGGCGCAGTTTTATGAGCGGGCCGGACGGGTGGAAACGCTGGGGCGGGAAAAACGGGAAGGCTCCCTGACTGTGATCGGCGCGGTGTCTCCCCCGGGCGGTGATCTGGCGGAACCGGTGACCCAGGCCACGCTGCGGGTGGTAAAGGTGTTCTGGGGACTGGATGCCTCCCTGGCGTACCGGAGACATTTTCCTGCCATCAGCTGGCTCAACAGCTACTCGCTGTATGAGGAGGATATGGGCGCATGGTTTGAAGCGCACACGGACCCCGGCTGGATGGAAAACCGTAGGAAAATGATGCGGCTTTTGCAGGAGGAAGCCAGACTGCAGGAAATGGTAAATATGGTGGGAATGGATGCCCTTTCGGCCGGGGACCGGTTGAAACTGGAGGCGGCCCGCTCTGTTCGGGAGGATTTTCTTCATCAGAACTCTTTTCACCGGGTGGATACCTGGACGTCACCCGGGAAACAGTTTCTTTTGGGAAGTCTTGTGTTGGCTTTTTGGGAGCAGGGGCAGCGGGCTCTCGCAAGGGGAGCAGATATCCGCAGGCTGCTGACGATTCCTGTACGGGAGCGGATCGGACGGTTCAAGTATGTGCCGGAGGAGGAAGCGGACAGGGAATACGGGGAAATCCTGGAGCAGCTGGCGGAACAGACAGGGGTGACGGTGGAAGATGGACAGGAAAGGAAGGAGGCGTGAAAAATGCCCAGAGAATACCGGAGTATTCAGGAGGTGGCCGGCCCGCTGATGCTGGTGCAGGATGTGGAGGGCGTAGCCTACGATGAACTGGGAGAAATCCGGCTGGAGGACGGGCAGATACGCAGCTGCCGGGTACTGGAAATTGACGGTGGAAACGCGCTGGTGCAGCTGTTTGAGAGCGCCGCGGGAATTCGCCCCAGAGGAGGCCGGGTGCGGTTCCTGGGACGGGGAATGGAGCTGGGCGTGTCAAAGGATCTGCTGGGACGGGTGTTTGACGGCATGGGACGGCCTGCGGACGGAGGCCCCGAAATTCTTCCCGACCATCGGATGGATGTGAACGGGCTCCCCATGAATCCGGCAGCCAGGGAATATCCGGACGAATTTATTCAGACAGGGGTGTCAGCCATTGACGGCCTGAATACGCTGGTGAGGGGACAGAAGCTGCCGATTTTTTCCGCGTCGGGGCTTCCCCATGCGAAGCTGGCGGCGCAGATTGCGGCGCAGGCCCGGGTGAAGAAGGAAGACGGTCCTTTTGCCGTGGTATTTGCGGCTATGGGAATTCCCTTTGAGGAGGCGGAATTTTTCAGGAAAAGCTTCCGCGCGCTGGGGGCGCTGGGACGGAGCGTTCTGTTCCTGAATCTGGCGAAGGACCCGGTGGTGGAGCGGATCGCCGCGCCCCGTATGGCGATGACAGCGGCAGAGTATCTGGCTTTTGAGAGGGACATGCATGTGCTGGTGATTCTCACCGACATGACCAACTATGCGGACGCCCTGCGGGAGATTTCGGCGGCCCGCCGGGAAATACCGGGGAGGAGAGGATATCCCGGCTATCTGTATACGGATCTGGCGTCCATTTATGAGCGGGCGGGAAGGAAGAAGGGAAAGGCGGGGAGCATTACGCTGCTTCCCATTCTCACCATGCCGGAAGATGACAAGACCCATCCCATTCCCGATCTCACCGGCTATATCACGGAAGGACAGATCCTGCTGGGAAGGGATCTGTACCGCAGGGGAATCCTGCCGCCCATCGATGTGCTGCCCTCCCTTTCCCGGCTGAAGGACAAGGGAATCGGCGAGGGAAAAACCAGGGCAGATCATTCCGGCACCATGAATCAGCTGTTTGCCGCTTACGCCCGCGGCAAGGAGGTGAGAGAACTGATGGTGATTCTGGGAGAAGCCGCCCTGTCCTCTCTGGACCGCCGGTATGCCCGGTTTGCGGACGCCTTTGAAGAGGAGTATCTGTCCCAGGGATTTGAGACAAACCGGGATGTGGAGGAGACGCTGAATATCGTCTGGCGTCTGCTGTCCATGCTGCCCCGCAGTGAACTGAAGCGGATCGATGAGGAGTATCTGGAACGATTTTACGGAAAATGGGAAGGAGGCAGGAACGGTGGCACAGAATCCGGTGATTCCCACACGAATGGAACTGGGGAGACTGAAAAGAAAGCTGGAGGCGGCGGTCAGGGGACATGATCTTCTGAAGGATCGGCGGGATGAGATGATGCGCCGTTTTCTGGAACTCATCCGCAGAAACCGGATGCTCCGCCGCGAGACCGAGGAGGCGCTGAGAGAAGCTCAAAAAGCATTTGCACTGGCGGCGGCTTCCATGGGAGCTTCCGATCTGCAGACGGCGCTGCTGCCCGGGGCGGGGGAGCAGTCTCTTGCCTTGCGGACACAGAATATTATGGGCGTGGAGGTCCCGGTATTTGACCCGGGGAATGCCGGGGAACGGGAGATCCGATCTTTTGGATATGCGTTTTCTTCCCCCCGTCTGGACGAAGCGGTCCGCAGAATGGGGGAGGTGAGCCGAAAATTATTTCTGCTGGCACAGACGGAAAAAACCTGTCAGCTGCTGGCGGCAGAACTGGAGAGCGCCCGGAGAAGGGTGAATGCCCTGGAATATCTGGTGATTCCGCAGACCGGACAGGCCATCCGTACCATCCGCATGAAACTGGAGGAAAATGAGAGGAGCGCCCTGGCGCGGCTGAGAAGGGCAGAGAAACATACGGACGCAAAGGATTGACTTTGAGAGGAGGGTGAGATACACTGATAGCAGTATTTTACGTTCGGAAGAAGAAACGGTATTTTGTGACGTTTTCGGGACTGCCGCATAGGTTATAGAGAGAGCCTGTGTGAGGTGGAGCTATGCAGTTTCAGCAGACCATACCGGTATATCTGCCCTTTGGTTTTTCCTGGGAGGAGGAAAAGGAGGAGGAGAGGGACCGGAAGGTGATGCAGTCCTTTTACTCCCGCACCGCAGCCAGAATCCAGGAAAAGGTGGAACGGGAGTGTGACCGGATGGAGTATGACGGCAGCATCATGTTTGATGAATATCCGGACAAACGGATGATGGAGCATCTGTGCGGGAAGATTGAACGGGAGATGGAGGCGGAGGACGCCCGGGAGGATGGCGGCCTGGCCAGGATTCTGGAGGCCGGCTGCGGTTTTCGGGATCTGATTGGAGTTTTGCTGTTCAATGAAATGTACCGGAGAAGATGCAGACACAGAAAATATCACTGGATACGTTAAGGCGATTTGGCGGAGCACAGCGCAGAGGACCGGAAAATGCCGGGGCTGTCCGGCTGCAGCGGAAGCATTTTCGCGGCTGCCTCTGAGTGGCCGTCACAGCGGTAGAAGATCCGGCGGTGAAGTTAAGATGGAAGCAGGAAAATTCCGCTTTTGGCAGGAGAGAAAAAGATGAAGGTACAAAAGAAAGCGCAGCGTATCGTATCGCTGGATCTGATCCGGACGACTGCGGCGCTGATGGTGGTGATGATCCACTGCAGTTCGATGTTTGTGAAGTCCTTTGATACCATTTCCCGGGAATTTGTTCTGGGAAATTTTTTTGACAGCATTTCCCGGGCCGCGGTGCCGCTGTTTGTGATGACCTCCGGCGCGCTGCTGCTGGATGAACGGCGGCAGTTTTCCGTGAGAAAATTTTACGGGAGGAATGTGAAAAATCTGGCGCTTCTGCTGGCGTTCTGGTCTGCCTTCTATGCGGTGCTGTATCAGGCGGTTTTTCCTCTGGTCAGGGGAGAGAGGGCCGATGTGCCGGAACTGATTCATGATTTTATTTTCGGACATTACCATATGTGGTATCTGTATATGGCGGTGGGGCTGTATCTGATCACCCCCTTTCTTCGCTGTGTGGCGCGGAGGGAAAACGCTGGGCTGGTGCGGCTGTTTCTGGGAATTTCCCTGCTTACGCAGTTTTCTGTACCGCTGATTCAGGCCCTGGCGGCAATATGGGAACCGCTGGAATACTGGAACAGTCTGATCAATAAATTCCGACTGCAGTTTTTTTGCGGATTTACCGCCTACTATCTGGCGGGCTGGTATCTGGCGCATGTGGGACTGTCCCGCCTGGAACGGCGGATTCTGACGGCGGCGGGAGCGATCTCCCTGGCGATGATTTTTGTCTATGTGCAGCTCACCGGGAAATACAGCATCGGCTATTCCAATTACAGCCTGCTGGTATTTCTGTATGCGGCGGCGCTGTTTTCGGTGTTATATCGTATTGGAAACCGCTTGCAGGGGAAAAAGCCGGGAACGGTACTGGAGGTATGTTCGGGCCTCAGTTTCGGAGTGTATATCATTCACCCGCTGCTGCTGTGGGAGTTGAGAGAGGTCATCCCCTATGAGCGGGCGCCGCTTTGGTATCTGCTGGGAACCTATGTGGCCGTGTGCGCGGCAGCGGCGCTGCTGACCCGGATCGGATCTGCCCTCCCCGGCATACGGAAGGTGTTTCGGATGTGACGGTGATGGGGCGAAGATACCGTGGGTGAAAGAAGCGTCTGATACCGGATTTTGCCGGCAGTTTCCTCTGCGGGCAGATTGGAGATCTCTGCGGCGAGAACGTCGATCCGCTGCCAAGCATCAGAAATTTATCATCGCCAGAAGGGAAGTTCAACTGGAAGAGGGACTTTTTTAAACAAAGAGAATATTCGGTGTGCCAAAGGTAAAAAAACGGGATAAAAGGGCAATAAATCGGGGGAAACTACTTGCGGCTTCCGGAATTGGCATTTATAATATATGGTTGCCGGTGTGGGGACATCATGGAAGAGACATAGGAGATACGGCCAATTCAAAAGAAGGCAGGAGAAGTTATCGTTATGGATTTTCGCAGGTGTACAGAAGATCTCTGGCGTATATATCTTACAGGAAAAGAAGATGAGGTCCGGCAGGCATGGGAGATGGTGGATCCGCAATGTGTGATAGTGGGAACAGGAGCTCATGAATATTATGTGGGCAGGGACAGCTTTTTCCCGGCACTGCGGGAGGAACTCCTGGAGCGGAGGGACATTCATTTCCGTTTTCAGAACTTCTGGTGTGAACAGCTGGAAGCGTCACCCGACGCTGTGCTGGTATATGGGGGCATCCATATCTGGTGGGAGAGAGGGGACGGAAAGACGGGCATTGATATGGACAGCCGTTTTTCTATTCTGTATCGCAGAAAAGAAGGAAAGTGGCGGGTGATACATATTCACCAGTCTATACCTTTCAGGGCACAGATGGAAGGAGAGTATTATCCCAAAACTTTACTGAAACGGGTACAGGAAGCACAGAGCAAGGCGGAGGAACTGGAGGAACTGGCTCAAAAAGACAGTCTGACAGGGACATATAATTACAGAGCGTTTGCCAGAATATGGGAATCCTGGAAGCGCGGCGACAGCTGGATGTTCCTTCTGGATCTGGACAATTTTAAAAAGGTAAATGATACCTGCGGGCATATGATGGGAAACCGGGTGCTGAAGCAGGTGGCGAATATCCTTCAGTCTTCCGTGAGGAGCCGGGATGTGGTGTGCCGTATGGGCGGAGATGAATTTTTGCTGCTCTGCGGAGAACTGGAGGGAAAGGAACGGGCGGAAATGCTGGCCAGGCGGATTCTTCAGGCACTCCGGCAGGGGGCACTGCCTGAGGCGGGAGATAACTGGCCTACGGTATCCATGGGTATCACGGATGTCAGGGAAAATGATTCCATGGAGCTGGCAGTGGAGCGCGCGGACCGGGCTCTTTACCGGGTAAAAAGGAGAGAAAAGGGCAGTTACAGCCAGGAATAAAAAGAAAATCGGAGAGTTTAACCTCTGAACTGACAACAGGACGGTGTTGGCGGTTTGGAGGTCTTTTCATAAAGAAGAGCCGGAGCTTCTGAAGACGCTGCAGCAGCGGATGAAAAAGAAATAACAGGGAAAAATATCGTTAAAGATCAGACGGTTAGAAATGAAATCCGGAGGTACCATGCGCGCATAGCGCTCGTATAATGACTACAGAAATTTTCATATGAAACGGAGGTGTTTCCATGTGTACATGCATCACTTATGAAAACGGCGATTTTTATTTCGGAAGAAATCTGGATCTGGAGTATCATTTTGGAGAACAGGTGGTAATTACGCCGCGAAATTACTCTTTCCGATTCTGCCGGGAGCCGCAGCTTTCCAACCACTACGCCATGATCGGCATGGCCTCTGTGGAGAAGGAATATCCATTGTATGCGGAGGCGGTCAATGAAAAAGGGCTGGGAATGGCAGGCCTGAATTTTCCGGAAAATGCCTGTTATGTTCCGGAACAGCCGGGAAAGAAAAATGTGACGCCCTGGGAACTGATTCCCTGGGTGCTGGGACAGTGTGCCAATCTCACGGAAGCCCGGAACCTTCTGGGAATGGTGAGCCTTCTTCATGTTCCTTTTGCCGAGGCGCTGCCGTTGGCGCCGCTTCACTGGATGCTGGCGGACCGCAGCGGATGTCTGGTGCTGGAGGCAGATCGGGAGGGCGTACATCTTTATGACAATCCTTTTGGGGTCCTGACCAACAATCCTCCCTTTCCTTATTATCTGGAACACATGAGAAATTATGTAAACTTAAGAGCGGAGTTTCCCGGGGAAGGGTTTGCCAGAGAACTGAATCTGTCTCCTTTCGGACAGGGAATGGGGGCAATGGGACTGCCGGGAGATTTTTCTCCGGCCTCCCGTTTTGTGAAGGCGGCCTTTTTAAAGTGGAATTCCCAGGCGTCGGGCGAGGGTCTGGCGCCGGTGTCTCAGTTTTTTCATATTCTGGAGGGAGTGGCCATGGTTCGCGGATCCGTGATCACACCGGAGGGAGTGCCGGATGTGACCACCTATTCCTGCTGTGTAAATGCGGATCGGGGAATTTATTATTACAAAACCTACGACAACAGCCAGATTCAGGCGGTTTCCATGGAAAGGGAGGCGCTTGACGGGATGAATTTGCGGAAATTTCCCCTGGTAACCGGACAGAAAATCAACTGGCAGAACTGAGAGGACAGATTTTGTGAAAAAGTTGGAAAAGTATTGATGAACTTATGATAAAGTGTTATAATCTTTACAGCCAAAAAGCAGGAGATTTCCCGTAAAATGGGAATGAAAGGAGAAACAATCATGGTAACGATTGGTATTATCGGAGCAGGCCGCATCGGAAAGGTACATGCGGAAAGTATTTCCAATTATGTAAAGAACGCAACAGTGAAAACCATCGCAGATCCGTTTATGAACGAACAGACGGAAAAATGGGCGGCGGGACTGGGAATTCCCAATACTACAAAAGATTATAAAGAGATTCTGGCGGATCCGGAGATTGACGCAGTGCTGATCTGCTCCTCCACAGACACGCATTCCCCCATTTCTATCGAGGCTATTGAGGCAGGAAAGCATGTGTTCTGTGAAAAACCCATCGATCACGATGTGGAGAAGATCAAAGAGGTTATGAAGGCTCTGGAAGGGAAGAAAACGAAGTATCAGGTGGGATTTAACCGCAGATTTGATCATAATTTCCGCGCCGTGAAAGATGCGGTGGTATCCGGAAAGGTGGGAGATCCCCATATCATCAAGATTACTTCCAGAGATCCGGAACCCCCTTCCGCAGAGTATGTGGCAGTGTCCGGCGGTATGTTCCTGGATATGACCATCCATGATTTTGATATGGTACGTTTCCTGGCCGGCTGCGACGCCGAGGAAGTGTATGTTCAGTCCGCAGTTCTGGTGGATCCCGCCATCGGGGAAGCCGGAGATGTGGATACCGCAGTGATCACCCTGAAGATGGCCAACGGCGCTATCGCGGTGATCGACAACTCCAGAAAAGCCGTTTACGGATACGATCAGAGAGCAGAGGTGTTCGGCTCCAGGGGAATGGTGGCCAATGCCAATGACAGCCAGTCCAACGCAGTCATCAGCAATGCGGACGGCGTGACCGGCGAGAAGCCCCTGTTCTTCTTCCTGGAGAGATATATGGCAGCTTATGCGGAGGAGATCCGCCAGTTTGTGGACGCCATTGAGAACGACACGGACACACCGGTGGGTGTGGAAGACGGACTGAAACCGGTGCTGATGGGCCTGGCGGCAAAGAAATCCGTGGAGGAACACCGGCCGGTGAAGATTTCCGAGATTGAATTTTAACAGTTTGTACCTAACAGCCCAGGGAGGCATGCGGAAACGTCAGACTTGCTGACGGCGGGATGCGTCTGCTCCCTGGTAAAGCGTAACCCGACAGCGAAAACCCGGAGGAGGTTCTCACGGAATATGTGGAATCTCCTCCGGTTTTTTGCTTTTAAAAATAGATTTGCAAAATATTATACTGTAAAAGTAGTGACAAAATTCACCGCTTTTATTATACTGAGAAGGAAAGAAAACGTTTGGAGGAAGAAACGCGGATGGACTTTTATCAATTTCCGGTACTTGATGTGCAGATGACGGGACGGACGATCCGCGAAGTCTGTCTTCGGAAGGGACTGACGGTCAGGGATCTCCGGATTACGCTGGGAATCGGTTCCTTTCAGTCGGTTTACAGCTGGTTTTCCGGAAAAACGCTGCCGTCTCTGGATCATATGACCGCACTTTCACATCTTCTGAAAACGCCGATGGACGTTTTGGTGTGTACGACCGGTGAAAGAATCTGGGAAATGCCGTTGCCGGAAGAAGCGGCGCCGGAGAGACTGCGGCGGTACGGAGAATTCTTTTCGGCGCTGAAAAATGTCCGTCCGGCGGATATCATCAGAGAAAACAGAAGATCTCTGAAAAAAGGGGAGTGACAGAGTATGAAGAAATGGAGACAGGCGCTGTATCTGACCCTGTCCTTTTTGCTGGCTGTCGCTGGCTGCGGACTGCCCGGGGAGACGGGAGGTTATCGGGAAAACGCAGGGGAAAACAGCGCGGCGCAGACGGAAGACTGGGCGGAGCATTCCGATGCGGGAAATATTCTTATCGTGGATCAGGAAGAAGTTCCCGCCTACAGCGGGGAGCCTTATGTGGAGCTGGAGGGCAACCAGCCGGATTTTTCGGCAGAGGAACTGACGGAAACGTCTTTTGAGGAGTACAGCCCGCTGGACGAACTGGGACGCTGCCAGACGGCGGTGGCCTGCGTGGGACAGGCTCTGATGCCCCGGGAGGAACGGGGAGATATCAGTGAGGTAAAGCCTACAGGCTGGCACAGTGTCCGGTATGAGAATGTGGAAGGCGGATCTCTTTACAACCGCTGCCACCTTATAGGGTATCAGCTGACGGCGGAAAACGCCAATGAGGAAAACCTTATTACCGGGACCCGCTATATGAATGTGGAGGGGATGCTGCCTTTTGAAAATGAAGTGGCAGATTATGTGGAGGAAACAGATGGCCATGTGATGTACCGGGTGACTCCGATTTACGACGGGGACAATCTGGTGGCCTCCGGCGTGCAGATGGAAGCGGAATCCGTGGAAGACGCGGGGGAGAGCGTCTGCTATAACGTATTTGTCTATAATGTCCAGCCGGGCATTGAAATCGACTATGCCACAGGAGACAGTCGTCGGGATGACGGGGATATGGCAGAGGAAGTCGGAACAGTTTCCGAAGATGAAAATGACGGGACAGACGAAGCGGAGGCCGGCCAGGAAGAAGTACGGACCTACATTGTAAACACCAATTCCGGAAAATTTCATCTGGAATCCTGCAGCGGGGCAAAGCGGATCCGGGAGGAAAACAGGAAGGAATACACCGGAACCCGTCAGGAACTGATCGAAGAGGGATATCAGCCATGTAAAATGTGCAATCCGTGAGGGAATGTGTGCGTGCATCCGCGAACCGGGCGGCAGAAAGTGGTCTTAAAAAACAGTTGACAGAAACCTTCTGTCTGCATATAATGATTATCAGTAAGAAAAACCAATGAGAAAGAGGAGTAAGCCTTAAAAGAAATTACAGAGAGCGGCAGGCGGTGGGATTGCCGTATGGATTTTAACGCTGAATGGACTTTCGAGGGCGGCCCGAAACGGATTCGGAAATTTCTGCTTTTGATGACAGCATGACAGCAACCGCTGGAAAGGCAGGATGGACGGAATCATCAGAGTAGGCGTCGACGGGAACCGAACCCGTTATCAATCAGGAGCGTATGTCAGTACGCGAGCAGAGTGGACGATTCGTCAAGATGAGTGGTACCGCGATAATAAGATTGTATTTTATTACCGTCTCAGGCAAAAGCCTGAGGCGGTTTTTTTGTGAAAGCATAAGGCGGGCAGCGGCAGAGAAATCTGTGTGGCTGCCCGCCGGCCGTCAGGCTGTGTTTGGACTTCTCTTCACCGCTGCTCGCAGGAGGCCGGGATTCGCAGAGGCGATTCCGACCTGAAAAGAAAGGAGCGTATGATTATGAAAAAGAAAATGGTTTCCCTGATGATCACAGCAGCACTTCTTACCGCCGCGTTTGCAGGATGCGGAGCGAAGACTTCCGCATCGGAGTCTGAAAACTCCTTCGGCGGGGAAAGCTATACCATCGGCATCTCCCAGTTTGCGGAGCACGGCTCTCTGGATAACTGCCGGGAAGGTTTCCTGGAGGGGCTGAAGGAAGAGGGACTGGAAGAAGGAAAGAATCTTACCGTAAAAGTCAACAATGCGGCTTCCGATATGGGAACCGCAGCCCAGATCGCTCAGAGTTTTGTGGCAGACAAAGTGGATCTGATTTGCGCCATTGCCACTCCTGCCGCGCAGGCAGCCTACAACGCGGCAATGGATAAAGGAATTCCCGTGGTCTACACGGCAGTGACCAATCCGGAGGAAGCCCAGTTGGCCGACTCGGATGGGAAGCCGGTGGGAGCGGTGACGGGAACCAGTGATCAGCTGCCGGTGGAAGCACAGCTGAAAATGATTCGTGAACTTCTGCCGGACGCCAAAACCATCGGTATCCTTTACACCACCAGCGAGGCCAATTCCGTGTACAGCATCAGCCAGTATGAGAAACTGGCGGGCGACTATGGATTTACCCTGGAGACTGCCGGCGTCACCAATACTTCAGAGGTTTCTCTGGCAGCCGCGGATCTTCTGGACAAAGTGGACTGCCTCACCAACCTCACCGACAATACGGTGGTCAGCGCGCTCCCCTCTGTTCTGGATGCGGCAAACAAGAAAAATATTCCGGTATTCGGAAGCGAAATCGAGCAGGTGAAGAACGGATGTCTGGCCGCAGAGGGTCTGGATTATGTTAATCTGGGAATCGAAACCGGAAAGATGGCGGCCAAAATCCTGAAAGGTGAGGCCAGCGCGGAGGATATGAATTATGAACTTCTGACGGACAGCAGCCTGTATATTAACCAGGCGGTGGCCGATGAACTGGGAATTGCCATTCCCGACTCCATGACGGAGAGGGCCGTGGAGGTATTTGACGAAATCGCGCAGTAAGCGGAACATGGAGGAGATAGAAAATGGATTTTCTGATTACCATAGTGGAGCAGGGCCTGATTTACGGGATTCTGGCTCTGGGCGTATATATCACCTACCGGATTCTGGATTTTCCGGATCTGACGGTGGACGGAAGCTTTCCTTTGGGGGCGGCGGTGACGGCGGCTCTGATTACCCGGGGCGTCAATCCCTATCTGACGCTGCTGATTTCTTTTGCGGCCGGCGTGCTGGCAGGCATCTGCACCGGTCTGATTCATGTAAAATTCAAAGTGCGTGATCTGCTCTCCGGAATCATCATGATGACCGCTTTGTATACGGTAAATCTGGTGGTGGCGGGAACCAATAACGTTCCTCTGTTTTCTCAGGAGACCATTTTCAATAATTCCATGCTGACCGGGATTTTCGGAGAGGAGATCCCGGGTGTCGTGACCATTCTGGTGATTCTGGTCGTGGCCCTGATCTGCAAGCTGCTGCTGGATTTTTACATGAATACAAAATCCGGTTACCTGCTGCGGGCGGTGGGAGACAATGAAAACCTGGTCACCTCGCTGGCAAAGGATAAGGGCAATGTGAAAATTCTGGGACTGGCGATTTCCAATGGGCTGGTGGCTTTAGGAGGCTGCGTGTTCTGCCAGGAAGAAAAGGTATTTGACATTTCTGTGGGAACCGGATCCATGGTCATTGGTCTGGCCAGCGTGATTATCGGCGTGAGCCTGTTCCGAAAGCTGACATTTGTGAAAGCGACCACGGCGGTATTTGTGGGGGCGATTATTTACAAAGCCTGTGTGGCGGCGGCTATCCGCTTTTTCGAGCCCCAGGCCATGAAACTGATTACGGCGGTGCTGTTCCTGGTGATTCTGGTGATCAGCATGGAGAGAAAGCAGAAGAAAAAACTTCAGCTTCAGGAAGCCGGGAAAGGAGAACACCATGCTTGAACTGCAGCATATCGCGAAATATTACAATCCGGGCACCGTCAATGAGATGTGTCTGTTTCAGGATTTTAATCTGACGGTGAAAGACGGACAGTTTGTCTCTGTGGTGGGAAGCAACGGCTCCGGGAAAACTTCCCTGTTGAATCTGATCTGCGGCAGCATCGATCTGGACGCCGGTTCCATTGTGATGGACGGAAAGGACATTACAGGAGAGAAAGAGTACCGCCGGCTTCGGAGGATCGGAAGAGTTTACCAGAATCCGGCCATGGGGACCTGCCCCAACATGACGATTCTGGAGAATATGGCTATGGCCGATAATAAAGGAAAGTTTTTCGGGCTGGGGAGAGGTACGGATAAATCCCGCATCGATCATTACCGGGAAATGCTCAGACAGCTGAACCTTGGTTTGGAGGATAAGCTGCAGGTGAAGGTGGGAAGCCTCTCCGGTGGCCAGCGGCAGGCCATGTCGCTGCTGATGTCCACCATGACGCCCATTGATTTCCTGATTCTGGATGAGCATACGGCGGCTCTGGATCCCAAAACCGCGGAGCGGATCATGGAGCTCACCGATGAAATCGTCAGAGAGAAAAAACTGACCACCATTATGGTGACCCATAATCTCCGCTATGCGGTGGAATACGGCGACCGGCTGCTGATGTTGCATCAGGGAAGGGCCGTGATGGATCTGGAGGGTGAAGAAAAGAAGAACCTGAAGGTGGAACAGATTCTGGATCAGTTCAACGCCATCAGTATTGAGTGCGGAAACTGATCGATAAAACGTCCGGGCAGAGGCGATTTCTCTGACCCGGACGTTTCGCGTTAATCGGGGGAAGCACAGAGGCTTTCCTCCATCTGATTTTCCCGCAGAAAACGGATAGCGGAGAGGGCGGCCCGGGCGCCTTCTCCCACGGCGATGGAGATCTGATAGATTCCGCCGGTGCAGTCCCCGGCGGCAAATACGCCGGGAAGCGGAGTGGCCATCTGTTCGTTGACCACGATCCGGTTGTCTTCCAGACGGATTCCCAGTTTTCGGGCCAGATCACTGCCCTTTGCGGTTCCCAGGGCCACAAAGAGCGCCTCCGTCTCCAGGATAGAACCATCGGAAAATTCCACAGCCTGAAGCCGGTCGTCTCCCACAAGCCGCCGGATGGGCTCCCGGCGAACCGTCACCTCCGGAGGAAATTCCACAGAAGGTGCAAGGCCGTTGGTGCAGACGGTGACAGGTCCGGTGATGGGAAGCAGTTCCTTCAGCTCGTGAAGGGCGTATTCTCCATCGCCCAGCAGCGCCACCGGTTTTCCACGGAAGAAAAAAGCGTCGCAGACGGCACAGTAGCTGACGCCCCGCCCTTCCAGCCGGTCCAGCTGCCGGATAGGAACCATTTTCCGGGAGGTTCCGGTGGTGAGAAGAATGGCGCGGGCAGCCAGCCGGCCGCCGGCGGTATCCACCAGAAAATCTCTGTCCCAGGTAATCCCCACCACCTGATCTCTCAACAGTTTTCCGCCCAGCCGGAGTACCTGAGCCTTCCCGGCTTCCACCAGCTGATGTCCCGTTTTCGGAGAATCCAGCCCAAAATAATTTTCAATATATCCGGCCTTTTCCAGCGCCCCGTTGTCCTGACCGATGACGGTGACGGAAAATCCTGCCCGCAGCAGATAAAGGGCGGCAGACAGGCCAGCCGGACCATTTCCGATAATTGCAGCATCCTGTATCATGAATTTCCACTCCTTCCTGTTCAAAGCCGACAGATCGAACGCTGCCGCAACAGTTACGTTCCCCGTGGTCTGGGGAATTCTTTCTATATATAATACCGGCAAAAAGAAAAATGGACAGTGGTTTCGTGACTGGGTCACACGGGCCGGGGAATTTGAAATTGCATTTTGAGGGAAACCATACTATCATAGGAGGTAAGTGACAGACACCCTTACAGCCATATGGCCAATAATACAGGACAGGAAAGGAAAAGAAGATGGAGACGGAACGGATATTTTATAAAGACGCTTATCAGAAGGAATTTGACGGTACAGTGCTGGAGTGCCGCAAGACAAAGAAAGGATATGAGGTGCGCCTGGACCGGACGGTATTTTATCCGGAGGGAGGCGGACAGCCCTGTGATCTGGGAATGCTGAACCAGGTTTCTGTGACGGATGTGCAGGAGAAGGAAGGGGAAATCTGGCATGCGGTGAGCGCCCCGCTGGCGGAGGGGACAAAAGTGCATGGAGTTATCGACTGGGAAAGACGGTTTGATCTGATGCAGCAGCATTCCGGGGAGCATATTGTCAGCGGTATGATTCATGAAAAATACGGCTGTAATAACGTGGGATTTCACATGGGACCGGAGATGATCGTCATTAACTTTGACCGGGAGATCCCCCCGGAAGAGCTGGAGGATCTGGAGCGGCAGGCCAACCGGTATGGATGGGAAAACCATCAGGTGGAGATCAGCTGGCCTTCTCCGGAAGAACTGAAGGCGCTTCCCTACCGCAGCAAAAAGGAGCTGGAGGGAGACGTGCGGATTGTCACCTATCCGGGAGCGGATATCTGCGCCTGCTGCGGCATCCATGTGGCATCTTCAGGGGAGATCGGACAGATTATGCTGGTTTCCTCCAGAAAGGACCGGGGCGGTACCCAGGTGGAGATGGTGTGCGGCGGCCGGGCGCTGCGCTTTTCCAATGAAATGAAAAACCAGAATCGGAAGATTTCCATGTTGCTGTCCGCAAAGCCCAAAGAGACGGCGGCTGCGGTGGAACGGCTGCAGCAGGAGACACAGCAGCTGAAATTCCGGCTCACCGGTATGGAACTGGAACATTTTGCCGCTATTGCCCGCCAGAAGGAAGGGAAGGGGGATCAGCTGCTGTTTGAGGAAGGGCTGTCCCCAGAAAGCGTGAGAAAGCTGGCCGTTCAGGTGATGGAAACCTGCGGCGGAAGGTGCGCGGTATTTTCCGGCGACGATGCGGAGGGATATAAGTATGCCGTAGGTAAAAAGGACGGCGATCTCAGGGAATGGACAAAAGCCATGAACGCCGCGCTCAATGGAAGAGGGGGCGGAAAGCCGTTTTTTGTCCAGGGTTCCGTGCGGGCATCCCGGAAGGAAATTGAAGAATTCTTTGCGGCTCAGTGACGGAAAATCCGGGGATAAAGCGAAAGATGCGGATGGAGAAGAAAACGGGAGATACCGCCTGGCGGAAATTTTGCGAGACCGGACAGGCGGCAAAGAAGCTGGAGATTGCGCTGGAAGAATATCAGAAGCTGTCCCTGGCCGGTGTGGACAGTGGACGGGAGTATGAAGCATATGAAAAATATCTGTGCTTCCGCAGACGTTCCGCGCTGGAACTGCTGGTTCGATGGGAGAACCTGACGGGGCTGCGGCTTTTTCGGGACAAAGGATGGATTTCCAGGGAAGAAGCCGACGGTTATCTGAAACTGGCAGTGAAGGAAAACCGGCGGGAGAGCAGCCTGTGGCTGCTGCGGTATGTTCGGGAAATTCCGGAGGACAGCGGCATCTGGAAGCCGGATTCGGATAACGTGGAACATGCAGAGCGGTTTGCGGGGACCGGGGCCGCGTATCCGATGGCGGAGCCTTCAGGCGATAGTTTGCCGCGTCTGGGTCCGTGGATTTCGGAAAAGGAGGAGACGAAGGGACAGAAAAAACGTATTTGCAGGGAAATCATTCATGTTATGACGGATTTCCTGCAAAATCAGATGGCCAGTTTTTCTTCTGCCTTTTCTCTGCTGGAGTGGAGAATTCCCAAAGCTATTCCGGAGTGGGGAACAGACGGGAGATTTTTCTACTGTCCGGAGGATTTGCTGATGGAGGAATTTCTGAAAGGAGTGGAGGCGCCGGCGCGCAGGTATCTGCATACCCTGTGTCACTGTATGTTCCTCCATATGCTGGGGGAAAACGGCAGCCAAAAGCTGACACAGATCTGGGATCTGGCCTGTGACCTGGCGGCGGAGTGGGCGGTGGACGCCATGGGAGTCTGTCCGCTTGACCGCGAGAGAAGAAGGAAGAGGGAGCGATGGTATCGGGAAATTTCACCGGATGGCCGCGTCAGCGCCGCTGCTGCCCGGACATGGCTGCTGTCAAAACCGGGAGAAGAAATCGATGAAATCTGCCGGGAGGTGTGCGCGGACTCCCACCGGTTCTGGAGGGAGGAAAGGCGGGATGCCGGACAGCTTGCGGGCCGGTGGAAAACGGCGAATCTTCTTGTGGCACGCCAGCAGGGGGAAGAAAAGCAGCATGCGGGAAAACGCGGAGGAAACCGGACGGAGGAGGCGGTCCGGCAGGATGGCGGAAGAGGAGATTACCGGAAGTTTCTGCAGCGGCTGTTCGTCTGCCGGGAGGAGATGCAGGTGGATCCGGACAGCATAGATGCGATCCCCTATCTGTACGGACTGGAATATTATGGAAATATCCTGCTGCTGGAACCGCTGGAGACCACGGAGACCAACCGTCTGGAGGAATTAGTCATTGCCATTGACACCTCAGGATCCTGTTCCGGAGCGGTGGTACAGCGTTTTCTGGAGGAAACCTACGGGATTCTTTCCCGGAGAGAAAACTTTTTTCGAAAGATGCAGGTACATTTGATTCAATGTGATTCTATGATTCAGGATCACCGGAAGATTACCTGTGAGCGGGAATGGAAGGAGTACCTGACGCATCTGAAAATCCATGGCCTGGGAGGTACGGATTTTACGCCGGTGTTCCGCCTGGTGGATCAGATGCTGGAGAGGAAGGAAATCCGAAAACTGAAGGGTCTGCTCTATTTCACCGATGGGGACGGCGTCTATCCGGTTGAAAAACCGGCTTATGAGACGGCCTTTGTTTTTCCCTGGCGGAAGCCAGAGAAGCAGCCGGCGCCGGAATGGGCCTGGAAGCTGTATCTTCCGGAAGCCGATTCCGGGGGGAAGGCGCGAAAGGGAATCTGGGAGCAGAAAAACAGAACGGGCAGGAGGAACCTATGAATATTCAGGAAGCGAAACAGACAGTGATGGATACGGTGAGGGCTTATACTGCCCGGGATGCGGAGGGAAATTATCGGATCCCTCCTGTGCGTCAGCGGCCCATTTTGCTGATGGGACCTCCCGGTATCGGAAAAACGGCGGTGGTGGAGCAGGCGGCCAGGGAATGTGGGGTGGGACTGGTGTCCTATACCATCACCCATCATACCCGCCAGAGCGCGGTGGGACTTCCCATGGTGGAACAACGGATGTATGACGGACGAAAGTTTACCGTAACCGAATACACGCTCAGCGAAATTCTTGCGTCGGTGTACCGGTGTATGGAGGAGACAGGATGCCGGGAAGGAATTCTGTTTATTGATGAGATCAACTGTGTATCCGAGACCCTGGCGCCCACCATGCTCCAGTTTCTTCAGGGGAAAACCTTCGGAAATCATCCGGTGCCCAGAGGATGGATCATTGCCGCTGCGGGCAATCCTCCCGAATATAATCAGTCAGTGCGGGAATTTGACGTGGTGACGCTGGACCGGGTAAAATACATTTCTGTGGATATTGACTACGAAGCCTGGAAGAAATACGCGGTGCGGCAGCGGATTCACGGAGCGATTCGCGCCTATCTGGAAGGAAAGCCTCAGAATTTTTACCGGATGGAGCAGACGCCGGAGCATAAGGAATTTGTCACCGCCAGGGGATGGGAAGATCTGTCCATGATTTTGCGGGAATACGAAGAACTGGGAATCGCTGTGGATGAGGGACTGGTGGGGCAGTATCTGCAGTGCCCTCAGATTGCCGGGGATTTCTTCGGGTTTTATCAGATGTATCAGGGCTGCTGGCGCCGGTTCGGAGGGGAGCTGGAGCGGATCCTTAAGAAAGATGAAATTCCCGGTCCCGGCAGTGAGACGGTCGGGATAAATGAGGAAGATTTTACGGATGTCAAAGGGGAGGCATTTCCTGCGGATGTACAGTTGTCGGCGGCCAATCTGCTGATTTCAGCAGTTCTGGATGACGCGGAGCGGTGGAGGCGGTTGAAAAACCAACAGGAAAAATGTTCCAGGGAGATCAGCCGGCTGTTGGAACAGCCGAAGGAGGAAGCGTTTTTGACGGCCATGGAAGCATTTGTGGAGGACCGGGAGAGAGCTTTTGCGGTTCGGGATGAGGCGGGACTGATGACCGAGGAGGAGCGGGGAACGGAGAATTTCTGTAATCAGTGGCTGCGGCGGATGTATTGGGATCTGAAGGTGCGGGGAATCGACGGATGGAAGGAGGCCGGCGACCGCCTCCTGCATGCCCTGGCAGAAAAGAAAAAGCAGGCGGTTTCGACGGGGAGAAGTGCGGTGGGAAAGGCCGGGAGAGTCCTTGAGTGGCTGGATAAAACCTTTCCCGGGGGACTGGCCTGTATGGCGGCTATGGAGGCATTTTCTTCCAGTGAAAGCTGTATGAGTCTGACTGCGGAGTATGGATGTCGCCCCTTTGAGGAGCGCAGCGGACGGCTGATGATCCGGGACCGGGAGCGCAGCCTGCAGGAAGAAATCCGCAGGCTTCAGGAGGTGTAGTGATATGATCAGAATACACGGATTTAACAGGCTGACGCTGCTGGACTATCCGGGGAAAGTGGCCGGTACCCTGTTTCTGGGACATTGTAATTTCCGCTGTCCCTACTGCCATAACGGAAACCTGGTGCTGCATCCGGAGCTGGAGCCGGTGATTCCCATGGAGGAAATTATGGGGACATTGAAAAAACGGGCAAATATTCTGGACGGCGTGTGCATCAGCGGAGGAGAACCTACCCTCAATCCCCGGCTGCCGGAGCTGGCGGCGCGTATTCATCAGATGGGATTCGCGGTAAAACTGGATACCAACGGCAGCAATCCGGAGATGGTGGAACGGCTGGCTGCCGACGGCCTGGTGAATTATGTCGCCATGGATATCAAAAATTCTCCCCGCAGATACGAGGAAACCGCCGGGGTAGCGCTGGATCTGACCAGAATTGACGATACGGTACAGTTTCTCAAAAAAGGGACGGTGGATTATGAGTTTCGGACCACGGTGGCCAGGGAGCTTCATTCAAAGGAAGATATACTGGAAATCGGCAGATGGCTGGCGGGGAGCCGCAGGTATTTTCTTCAGGCTTACCGGGAATCGGATCAGATGATCGGATCCGGATTTTCCGGCTATTCCCGGGAACAGCTGGAAAATTTCCGCCTGCTTTTGCTGGATTCCATCGATGAGGTGGGAATCCGGGGCGTATAGAGCCGGAAGCGGCGGCGTTTTGCATGGCACGCGCGGAAGCGGCGGCAAAATGCGCCTTTGCCGCCGTGCGGATGTGCCGGCAGTCAGTACAGAAAGCGGTACCAGTATCCGAACTGACCGGGGCGGATGGAAGTTCCCCGGGCCGGTTTGAAATTGGGAAATCCGAACATCCCGGCTAAAAAACGTTCTTTTTCGTCATAGATTCCGGGAATCCCCAGTACCCATCCGCCATCCCGACCGTTATCGTCCCGAAATGCGCCCAGAAGGAAGTGGTGATATTGCTGGCAGCCCCGGGCAAGAAACGGATTGCTGCCGATGAACCAGGAATCCTTCTGAAGCCGGGGCAGATCCGTCATGGCCAGCCGGAGACACTGGTGGATCTGTCCATCGGAAAATGGCTGAATATGGGGATAGCTCTCCTGCAGTCTGCGCCAGCTTTCCCGGATGCCGGAAGAAAAGGGCTGCCCGGAGGGAGGCTCAGTGTCTTCCTCTTGTGCTTTGGCGTCTTCAGAAGAATCGGAAACGTTTGGGGAGGCGGCAGCGGTATTGGCCGGTGCGCTGCTTTTGTCAGCCTGTTTCCGGAGGGATGACTCCGGAAAGATAACGGAAGATGCCGGACGGGAAATTCCCTGCCGGATTTCCTGTGGGGAGGGGATGGGGCCTCCGGGGAAGGGGCCGGAAGGAGTCTGTGCATTTTCAGATTCTGGCGGTCGGGTCATGGCATGCAGGGTGTTTTCTTCCTCCGGGGCAGGCAGAGATTCGGACCGGTGGGAAGAATCCGAAAGATCTGCGGACTGGCAGGAAGATCCCGGCAGTTCTTCCGGGACAAGTTCTCCTTCCGTTTCCAGGGAGGCGGCCCGGACGGTCTCCGCGGAGGGCTGCTGATCGGTGCCGACGGTAGTCGTGGTCCGGGGCATGGGTTCTGCGATGGATTCCCCGGCGGATTTACCGGTTTCGGCGGCGGTTTTTGAATCAGCGTTCGCAGGGGTGTCGGTGCTGCCCGACGCCAGGATTTTTTCGGGATCAAAGGGCAGGTCTGTCCAGCTGGTGGCGTACAGTCCCCCGGTATCGGACTGGATGATCAGACCGCCCAGCTGTCGGAAATCATATTTGCCGCCGATTTTCCGGGCAGGAAAATGAAACTGTCCGTACACGGTTCCCCGGGTGTAGGCGGCTTCGCCCAGAGAAATTCCTGCAGAAGCTTCAGCAGAGTTGTGCTCCCCGGCGGCGAAGGTATAAACCCGGAAGGCGGGGGTGTATGGAAATGGAGAAAACTTCATGTGCAGCTCCAGCTTGCATTGACTGTCGCGGACTTCCGCCCGGCAGAAGCCGCAGCTGTTTTTCTTTTCTCCATTTCGGTATTCGTAGACATAAGAGACAAATCTTTTATATTCAGACAAAGCGGACACTTCCTTTCAGAGTTTTTCTAAGACAACATATGCAAGGAAGAGATACGGTATGCAATACCTTTATGGAGGGGATACCTTTATGGAAAAGGATGAGAAGTTTATGAGGGAGGCCATCCGGCAGGCGAAAAAGGCGGAGGCACTGATGGAGGTTCCCATCGGCTGTGTGATTGTTTTTGAGGATAAGATTATTGCCAGAGGATACAACAGGAGAAATACAGATAAAAATACGATTTCCCATGCGGAGATGAACGCGATTCGGAAAGCCAGCCGGAAGCTGGGGGACTGGAGGCTGGAGGACTGTACCATGTATATTACGCTGGAACCCTGTCAGATGTGTGCCGGAGCGATTGTGCAGGCCAGGATTCCCCGGGTGGTGATCGGAAGCATGAATACCAAGGCGGGCTGTGCCGGGTCGATATTGAATTTGCTGGACATGAAGGAATTCAATCATCAGGTGCAGGTGACGCGGGGAGTGCTGGAGGATGAATGCAGCGGGATGCTGTCGGATTTTTTCAGGAGGTTGCGGGAGAGCAGGAAACAGGGTTCGGTACAGAAGCAGCAGGAAAAATAAAGAAATCCCCGTTATTTGATTTTGCGGTAAAATAACATATAATGGGATTGGATGACCATACATGATAAGAAAAAGGATAAGATACGAATTTTGTTTTATTGCAAAAACGGGAGAATAACCGGAAAGGATTCACCATGTCAGAATGTATACTCAGTGCCGGAATTGATATCGGGACCACCACAACGCAGCTGATTTTCAGCAGACTTACTTTGGAAAAAACAGGAGGATTCGGCGTTGCCCCGAAGATTCAGGTGGCGGCGAGGGAAGTGATATACAAAAGCGGGATTTATTTCACGCCGCTTACCGCCTCCGGAGATATTGACGGGGAGAAGGTGGCGGATATCCTGGCAGGAGAGTATCGGAAAGCCAGGATGAAGCCCGGGATGCTGAAAAGCGGCGCGGTGATTATCACCGGGGAAAGCGCAAAAAAGAGAAATGCAAAAGAAGTCATCCAGGCCATCGCCGGCCTTGCCGGAGATTTTGTGGTGGCGGCGGCAGGACCGGATTTTGAAAGTCTTCTGGCCGGGAAGGGATCGGGAGCGGCGGCGGCCAGTGAAAGAGGGAAGAAGAATATTCTGAATCTGGATATCGGCGGGGGAACCACCAATCTGTGTCTGTTTTCCGATGGAAAAGAAATAGATTCCGGCTGTTACGATATCGGGGGCCGGGCTGTTTGCTGTGATGGTCGGCACGTTATCGTGAGTATCAGCCCGAAAGTGGAGGCGCTTCTGAAAAAACGGGGTATCAAAGCGGCTGTGGGAGATGTGCTGACGGAGAAACTGGGCGCGCAGATCGGAGAAGAGCTGGCGGAGATTCTGCTGGAGGCGGCGAATCTGAAAGAACGTACGGAGGATGCGGCTCTGTTTGAAACCAATCATGGTCTGCGGACGGAGATACCGGCTGCAGAGTTCTGGTTTTCCGGAGGCGTGGCAGACTGTATATGGCAGAAAAAGGAAGATCCGTATCGTTATGGAGATATCGGCGTTTTTTTGGGAAGGGCACTCCGAAAGAACCGGAACTGGGAAAAACAGAAACGGGTTGTCGGCTCAGAGACGGTGCGGGCTACGGTAATTGGAGCCGGAAGCTGCAGCCTGGAGGTATCAGGCAGCACCATTTATGCAAGAAATGCAAAGCTTCCGGTAAAAAATCTGCCGGTACAGAAACTGGCCTGCGTGACGGATGCAGAGATTGCTTCGATGGATAAACAACTGGCGGATCTGAAAATGCAGCAGACGGAGAGTTTTGAAAAAGGGTACGCCATTGCGCTTGCGGGGCCCGGATCCCCCAGCTTCGCACAGCTGGAAGCCATGGCAGATGCCCTTTCCAGAGTCATCTGCCGGGAAAAATCCATGATTCCCATTATTATCGAAAATGATTTTGCCAAGGCGCTGGGGCAGGGCATCAAAAGACGGCTGCCTGCGGACAGTCAGAAAGCGGTTCTCTGTCTCGACCAGATCGTCTGCGACAGGGGAGATTTCATTGATATCGGGGAACCGTTGGGAGGAGGCATCGCTCTTCCGGTAATTGTAAAAACCCTTATTTTTCAGGAGAAATCTGAGAAATATCTGCAGGGCCATGAGCGGACGGGAAAGGAGATATAAGCGATGAAGCTGGATACGGAATTTATGGGGGAACATCATACGTTCCACTCGCTCAGAGAGGTTATGGCAAAAGCGAACGAACCAAAAAGCGGCGACAGCCTGGCGCAAATTGCCGCCGGGACGACACTGGAGCGGATCGCCGCGAAAAAGGTGCTTTCGCAGCTTACGGTAAAGGATCTGACGGAACACCCTGCCGTGCCTTATGAGGAGGATCAGGTCACACGGATTATCATCGATGATCTGGACAGGCAGGAATATGAGGAGATCAAGGACTGGACCATCGCGCAGGTGAGGGAATGGCTGCTGGACGACGGGACAAGCGGTGAGGAAATGCTGGCGGCAGGCCGGGGCATGACCAGTGAGGTCATTGCCGCCGTCTGTAAGCTGATGGGAAATCTGGATCTGATGTATGCGGGAAATAAGATGAAAATTCTGGCCACCTGCAATACCACCATCGGAGAGAAAAATGTCCTGGCAAGCCGGCTGCAGCCCAATCATCCGGTGGATGATCCCAGAGGAATTACGGCCAGTCTGCTGGAAGGTCTCAGCTATGGAGTAGGAGACGCGGTGCTCGGAGTCAATCCCGCCATTGATACGGTGGAGAGCACCGGCGCTGTCTGGGATCAGCTTCGGGAGATTAAAAATGAATTTCAGATTCCCACGCAGACCTGTGTTCTGAGCCATGTGACCACGCAGATGAAAGCGCTGGAAAAGGGGCATAAGGCGGATTTGTGTTTCCAGTCCATCGCGGGAACGGAGAGCGCCCTGGCAGCTTTCGGCGTTACGCCTGGAATGCTGACGGAAGCAGACCTCATGTTTCATGAAGACGGCGATTCCAGGGGACCAAATGTCATGTATTTTGAAACGGGACAGGCCAGCGAGCTTTCTTCCTCCTGCCATTACGGCTGGGATCAGCTGACCATGGAATGCAGATGCTACGGACTGGCACGCCATTATCGTCCGTTTCTTGTGAATACTGTGGTGGGATTCATGGGACCGGAGTATCTTTACGACGCAAGACAGCTTTTGCGGGCAGGTCTGGAAGATGTGTTCTGCGGTCATCTCCATGGACTCCCCATGGGATGTGACGTCTGCTATACAAACCATATGGTCACAGACCAGAACGATCTGGAAAGTCTGGCGGCCATGCTGACCGCGGCAGGATGCCATTATTTTATGGGACTGCCCCAGGGCGACGATATTATGCTGATGTATCAGTCCAGCGGTTATCACGATATCGCGGCTCTGCGACAGCTGTTCGGGAAGCATCCCATACGGGAATATGAGAAATGGCTGGAAAAATGGGGGATTCTGGAAAATGGACGGCTGGGCCCCAGAGCGGGAGATCCCACCGTTTTTCTAAAATAGAAAGTGTACCTTCATGGCGAAAAGTGTACATTCGGGATCAAAAAGTGGATATTCAGAACGAAAAAGTGGACATTCATACCATGTTTCGGGAAAAATATCGTTTTAAAAGGAATCGAGGAATATAGATGAAACCACGAGAGTATTCAATCAAGTATGAAAAACCGGAAGAAATGGAACGTTTAAAGAAAAACACCCCCGCGCGAATCGGTATTGGCCGCTGCGGGCCGCGGTATACCACGGAGGCTTATCTGGATTACCGGGGCGCGCAGGCCAGGGCCAATGACGCGGTGTCCAAAGAGGTACCCGCGGAGGTCGTTGAATCTCTGGGCGTGTTTGAAGTACAGACCTTGTGCGCGGATAAATACGAGATGATCACCCGACCGGATCGGGGCCGTCTGTTTGACGAGGAAACCTGTCAGCTTATCAGCAGCCGCTGCAGACATGATGTGGATGTACAGATTTATTTTGGAGATGGATTGAGCAGCCCGGCCATTGGCGCCAATATCCCGGATTTGTATCCTGCCCTCCGGGCGGCGCTGGAGGCGGAAAATGTCACCGTGGGAACACCGTTTTTTGTCCGCTACTGCAGGGTGAACACAGCCAGAACCATCGGGCCGCTGCTGAACGCAAAGCTCACCTGCGTGCTGATCGGGGAGCGGCCGGGCCTGATCACCGATGAGAGTATGTCGGCTTATATGGCCCTCAATGCCCGTCCTGAGATGCAGGAGAGTGAATATAAGGTGGTGAGCAACATCAGCCGGATCGGTATGCCGCCGGTGGAGGCCGCCGCTTATATAGCAGAACTGATGATGGATATGCTGCAAAAAGGAAACTGTTGATTTTCCAAAATCCGGAAAGGAGGAGGGGCCAGGTCGTGCGAAAAGGCCGAAAGAGTCAACTGCCGCGAGAATCCCTGAAAAACCGGTTGACGCGGCCAGTTCCCGGCTGTATAATATTAGAGATCATTTCTGAAAGAAAGGATCCCTGGAGGAGTACCCAAGTGGCTGAAGGGTCTGGCTTCGAACACCAGTAGGTCGGTAGCACCGGCGCAAGGGTTCAAATCCCTTCTCCTCCGTTTTGATGAATCGCCCGCAGGCAGTCAAACGCCTGCGGCTTTTTTTGTTGCGCCATCCGTTTCATTGTCCGGAGGCCACGGTTGATTTTTGACGGCGGCGATGTTATAAACAGATTATAAACTAGAAGGAGGATGAGGTATGGGACTGGCAAAATGCGCATGTATTGACACGCTGTACACGGAACTGCCCTGGAGGGAGCGGTTTGCGGCTGCGAAGAAGGACGGATTCTCGGCGGTGGAGTTCTGGGACTGGAGATGCCGGGATCTGGAGGAAATCCGGAGGGAAGCGGAAAAAGCAGATATTGTGATTTCGGGATTTAACGGCGACGCGGATTATTCGCTGGTGGATCCGGAACAGAAAACCCGGTATCTGGAAGCCCTGGAGCTTTCGGTGAAGGCCGCCAAAAAGACAGGAGCGAGGAGTCTGACGATCCATTCCAATGCCCTGGGGGAAGGGGGAGTGGTTTTGAATTCTTATGATAACCTGTCGCATACGGTGAAGCTCTGTGCCATGTACGATACCCTGCTGGCGTGCGCCAGAATGGCCGAGCGGGAGCATATCAATCTGAATCTGGAGGCGTTGAATATTACCACAGATCATGCGGGAAATTTCCTGGCGACCACGCAGATGGGCGCGGAAATCTGCCGGCTGATCGGCTCGCCCAGGCTGAAACTGCTGTACGATGTTTACCATATGCAGCTGAATGAGGGAAGTCTCTGCGACAATATCAGGAAATACAGCGATCAGTTCGGCCACGTTCATGTGGCGGATGCTCCTGGCCGCCATGAGCCGGGTACCGGGGAAATCTATTATCCTGCGGTATTCGGGTGTCTGGAAAAGTGCGGATACCGGGGATTTGTGGGGTATGAGCTTTTCCCCGCGCAGAACACAAAAAAGGCCGTAGAAGCCATTATGAAATATGCGTAACGGTCACCTGTAAACGGTTACGGATATGACCGAAAAAGTCAGAAAAGGAATAAAAAGAAGTCAATAACTCCCCTGCCGGAAACGGCCCCGGGGGAGTATAATAAAAGACAGCTGCGGACAGTTTGTCCGGACAACAATGAATACGGAGGAGGTCCCAAATCATGGAGAGATGGGGAAGAGCATGGTATCAGCCTTGCCTGCCGCTGGGTAAGGATGGAAGAAGAGTAACCGGCAGCCAGGAGCATATCCGGCTGTCCCGACAGGCGGCCACAGAAGGAATGGTGCTTCTGAAGAATCAGGGACAGGCGCTGCCCCTGGAGACCGGTACCAAACTGGCGCTGTTTGGAAAAGCCACCATGGATTATGTGAAAGGCGGCGGCGGAAGCGGCGATGTGACGGTGGCCTACACCAGAAATCTGTACGAGGGATTAAAAATGAAGGAAGGGGTGCAGATTCTGGAACCACTGGCAAATTTTTACCGGGAGAACGTCAACGCGCAGTATGCGGAAGGCGTTGAGCCGGGATTTACCAGGGAACCGGAGATTCCGGAGGAACTGCTGGCGCAGGCCCGGGCATGGACGGATACAGCCGTGATTTCCATCTGTCGGTTTTCCGGCGAGGGATGGGATCGGAAAGGAATTCCGGGGGACGGGGATTTTTATCTGACCGCGGAAGAACAGAAGATGGTGGAGACCGTGTGCGCGAATTTTGACCGGGTGATCGTGGTGCTGAACGTGGGCGGCATGGTGGACACCTCCTGGTTCCGCGACAATGACAGGATTCAGGCGGTGCTTCTGGCATGGCAGGGAGGCATCGAGGGCGGTCTCGCGGCAGCGGATCTTCTGTGCGGCGAGGTTTCTCCGTCAGGAAGGCTGACTGATACCTTCGCGGGGTCCTTTGACGATTATCCCTCCTCGGAAGGCTTCAATGAGTCAGAGGACTATGTGGAGTACACGGAAGATATTTATGTGGGATACCGGTATTTTGAGACCATTGACGGAGCGGCCGAAAAAGTTAATTATCCCTTCGGCTACGGGCTTTCCTACACCACCTTTTCCAGAGAGTATCTGGGCGCATGCCTTAAAGACGGTGTGATTACCGTGGATGTGCGGGTGACCAACACCGGCAGCCGGGCGGGAAAAGAAGTGGTTCAGCTGTATTACGGCGCACCCCAGGGGAAACTGGGGAAACCTGCCAGAGAGCTGGGAGCTTTTGGAAAGACGAGACTGCTGGAAGCAGGGGACAGCCAGGTGATGCGGCTGACCATGCGGGAAGATTTTATGGCTTCCTACGATGATCTGGGAAAGGTGAAAAAATCCGCTTACGTTCTGGAGCCGGGAATCTATCGCTTCTGGCTGGGTGGATCGGTGAGAGAAGCCAGAGAAATTCCGTTTTTTGTGGAAAAGAAAGAGACAGAAATCGTGGCCCAGTATACGGAAAAATGCGCGCCGAAGGCATTGAAAAAACGGCTTCTGGCGGACGGGACCTACGAGGAGATGCCCCAGCGCCCCGCTGAAGAATGCCCGTTGGGACTTGTGCCGCAGGAGGTGGAGAAACTGGAGGGCGTGATTCCCGCTGTCCGGGAGAGAAAACAGGTACAGCTTTCTCAGCTTCCGGCGCCGGGAACCATTATGCTGAAGGATGTGGCGGAGGGAAAAGCAACCCTGGATCAGCTGATAGAACAGCTGACAGACGAGGAACTGGCGGATCTTCTGGGAGGACAGCCCAATACCGGCGCAGCCAACACCTACGGGATGGGAAATATTCCGGATCACGGAGTACCCAACATTATGACGGCGGACGGACCTGCCGGGCTGAGAATCCAGCCTCAGTGCGGCATATGCACCACTGCCTGGCCCTGCGCTACCCTGCTGGCCTGCAGCTGGAATGAGGATCTGGTATATCAGGTGGGCGCTGCCGGAGCCGCCGAGGTGAAAGAAAACAACATTGGCATCTGGCTGACGCCGGCCATGAACATCCACAGAAGTCCCCTGTGCGGAAGAAACTTTGAGTATTATTCGGAGGATCCGCTGGTGGCGGGAAAGATGGGAGCGGCCATGATCCGGGGTATCCAGTCCCGGCACATTGCGGCGTCCATGAAGCATTTCGCCTGCAACAACAAGGAGACCAACCGGAAGGCCAGCGATTCCAGAGTGTCCGAGCGGGCCATGCGGGAGATTTACCTGAAGGGATTTGAGATTGCCGTGAAGGAGGCGCAGCCCTGGACGATCATGAGTTCTTATAATCTGATCAACGGCTGTCATACGTCGGCAAACAGGGAACTGCTGACGGACATCCTGCGTGATGAATGGGGCTTTGAAGGAGCGGTGACTACGGACTGGTGGACCTTTGCGGAGCATTATCTGGAGACGAAGGCAGGAAATGATATCAAGATGGGATGCGGTTATCCGGACAGACTGCTGGAGGCTCTTAAGAAGGGACTGATCAGCCGCAAGGAGATGGAAATCTGCGGCAGAAGGATTCTGGAGCTGATTTTGAAGATTGACTGAGAAATCCGGGGCGGACAGACGGCCGGGTTTGTATTGGCAGGAGTAAAACCGGCAGGATGAACTGCCGGTGAACACCGCTGAAAAAAGGAGCGTACCGACGGGGAAAAGATTTCCCGGATACGCTCCTGTTTTTTTCTTTTTGTGCGCGCCGCACCTCGAACCGTCTTCACGGACGTTACTCCTACAGTTAACTCGGCCCAGGCGCCCTTACGGCACACAGAAGGTTCTGCTTAGTGCTGCTGCATTCCTGCCCTGACACGGTTCACAGATTCCTGTTGCGTAAGACCCAGACGTCAACGCCACTTATAGAAGGCAGCTCCGCAAAGAGAAGCCCTCAGATTGGCATCACCCCTGCTGTAGCGGATTGCAGGTACAGGGCACCGCTATCTCCCCGGCTGCGCAGATTTCAGTATAGCGTGTTTGCGGGGCTTTGTCAATTCCTTCCCCGACTTTTTTGACGAATGGTATTGTGAGAATTTTGGAAATAATATATAATAGAAACAGCTTGTGAGTTTCCGTGGAAGCGGAAGAAAAAGAAGTAAATAAAACAGGATGGGATGTGAAAGAACATGAAGAGGATTGGTTTGCTTACCAGCGGCGGCGACTGCCAGGCGCTGAACGCGACGATGCGGGGTGTTGTGAAAGGACTTTCCAACAATATTGAGGAACTGGAAGTTTATGGTTTCATGAACGGTTACAAGGGACTGATTTACGGAGATTACCGGATGCTGACAGCCAAGGATTTCTCCGGTATTCTCACCCGCGGCGGTACGATTCTGGGAACTTCCAGACAACCGTTTAAACTGATGCGCGTGCCGGATGAAAAAGGTCTTGACAAGGTAGAAGCCATGAAGCAGAATTACTATAAGCTCCGTCTGGACTGTCTGGTGATTCTGGGAGGAAACGGAACGCAGAAGACGGCCAATCTGCTGCGGGAGGAAGGACTGAATATTATCCATCTTCCCAAAACCATCGATAATGATATCTGGGGCACGGATATGACTTTTGGTTTCTACAGCGCGGTGAACATCGCCACGGAAGCCATCGACTGTATTCACACCACGGCTTCTTCCCACAATCGGGTATTCATCGTGGAAGTGATGGGCCACAAGGTGGGATGGCTGACGTTGTATGCGGGCATTGCCAGCGGCGCGGATGTGATCCTGATTCCCGAGATTCCTTATGATATTGACAAGGTGGTGGACGCCATCGAAGCCAGAAGAAGAAGAGGCAGCGGATTTACCATCCTGGCGGTGGCGGAGGGCGCTATCTCCAAGGAGGAGGCGCAGCTTCCCAAGAAGGAACTGAAAAAGAAACTGGCGGAGGATGCCAAGAAGTTCCCCTCTGTTTCCTATAAGATCGCCAATGCCATCGAGAAGAAGACCGGCATGGAGATCCGGGTAACAGTTCCCGGACATACCCAGAGAGGCGGAAGTCCCTGCCCCTATGACCGGGTACTTTCCACAAGAATCGGATCCTACGCAGCCAAACTGATTCTGAATAATGAGTATGGCTATATGGTAGGCATGGTGAACGGAAAGACCAGGAAAGTGCCGCTGGAGGAGTGCGCGGGCAAACTGAAGATGGTGACCCCGGACGCCCAGGAGGTCAAAGACGCCAAGAGAATCGGCATCAGCTTCGGCGACTGAGGCGGACAGGAAGGAAAGCGGCAGACGCCGCTGCCGAATTTTTTCCGGCGTACAGATACAGACAGAATATTGATCAGTTACAGGCCCTCCGGCTGCCGCCGGAGGGTACTTGAATCATAGCGGCGGCCGCCGAAAGGGGCAAAATCTTTTGACATTTCCCGAAACGTACCGGTGAGACGGCTGCCCAGGCAGTCAAATCCCCGCGGCAGACTGCGGGATATCTGACCCTCGCGGCATTCGCCAAACGGACATGCAGGTATGTCCGCCTGGCTCTTTGTCAGCGGCAATGAAGACAGGAAGGAAGATTTCATGAGCTATACCGCTCTGTACCGTAAGTTCCGCCCGGACACCTTTGAGGATGTCAAAGGGCAGGATCATATTGTGACAACTTTGAAAAACCAGATCCGGGCAGAACGGATCGGCCATGCATACCTGTTCTGCGGTACCCGCGGAACGGGAAAAACCACGGTGGCAAAGATTCTGGCCAGGGCCGTCAACTGTGAGCATCCGGTGGACGGAAGCCCCTGCAACGAATGTGAGACCTGCCGGGCCATCCGGTCCGGCGCCTCCATGAATGTCATCGAGATTGACGCCGCTTCCAACAACGGCGTGGACAACATCCGGGAGATCCGGGAGGAGGTGGCCTACCGGCCCACGGAAGGAAAGTATAAAGTGTACATCATCGATGAGGTGCACATGCTTTCCACCGGTGCGTTCAACGCCCTGCTGAAAACCCTGGAGGAGCCGCCCTCCTATGTGATTTTCATACTGGCCACCACGGAGGCCCACCGGATTCCGGTGACGATCCTCTCCAGGTGCCAGCGGTACGATTTCCGCCGGATTTCCATCGATACCATCACCGCCCGGCTGCGGGAACTGATGGAAGAGGAGCAGATTTCGGTGGAGGATAAAGCGCTGCGCTATGTGGCGAAGGCGGGAGACGGTTCCATGCGTGACGCGCTGAGCCTTCTGGATCAGTGCATCGCCTTTTATCTTGGGGAGACGCTGACCTATGACAAGGTGTTGGAAGTGCTGGGAACCGTGGACAACGAGGTATTCAGCCGCCTGCTCCGGAAGGTGATTGCGGGGGATGTGACCTCCTGTATTCATATTCTGGAGGATCTGATTGCCGGGGGCAAGGAGCTGGGCCAGTTTGTGGCGGATTTTACCTGGTATCTCAGAAATCTGCTGCTGGTGAAAACTTCCGACCGGGCGGAGGATGTGCTGGACGTTTCCTCGGAAAATCTGATGCTGCTGAAGGAAGAGAGCAGCATGGTGGATGTGGATACGCTGATGCGTTATATCCGGGTGCTTTCCGATTTGTCCGGCCAGATGCGTTACGCGGCCCAGAAGCGGGTGATGGTGGAAATTGGCCTGATAAAATTGTGTAAACCGTCCATGGAACAGAATCTGGATTCCGTGCTGGACCGGCTGCGGATTCTGGAGGAAAAGGTGGAAAACGGCATCCCCATGGCCCCTCCGACGGAGGAAAGAGGAAAGGCAGACCTGTTCGGGCAGGAGGCAAAGGAGCCGGAGGGGACGGAGAAAAAGCCGGAGAAGGCGGCCCCGGAGGATCTGCAGTATATAAAAAATAACTGGAATATGATTGTGGGACAGACCAGCGGAATGTTCAAAAGCTTTCTGTCAACGGCAGTCCCCAAATACAACGGCGCCACAGGCGAGAACCGCCTGTATGTGGAATTTACCAATGATCTGGCTCAGGGCTGCGCCCAGGATCCGGAAAAGAAGGAGCTTCTGGAGCAGATCATCGCCCGTCAGACAGGAAAATCGGTGGAGGTTGAGATGGTGGTCCGGAGGATAAACGCCCCCCGGGAACTGGCGGAGATCTCCGTTGATGATATATTAAAAAAAGAGGTTCACATGGACGTAGTTGTCGAAGAAGAACCGGAAGATGAGTAGGAGGATACCATAGTGGCAAAACGCGGTGGATTTCCAGGCGGAATGGGAATGCCTGGCAATATGAACAATCTGATGAAGCAGGCACAGAAGATGCAGAAGCAGATGGAGGAGAATCAGAAGGCCCTGGAGGAGAAGGAATTTACGGCCACGGCCGGAGGCGGAGCCGTTGAGGTGACCGTGACAGGGAAAAAAGAAGTGACCAAGGTGAAGCTGTCCGAGGAAGTGGTGGATCCCGATGATATCGAGATGCTGGAGGATCTGATCATGGCGGCTACCAACGAGGCGCTGCGAAAGATGGAAGCAGAGAGCGCGGCAGTGATGTCGAAGCTGGCCGGAGGACTGGGCGGAGGCTTCCCGTTCTGAGATGGAATATTACAGCAGTCATATCAGCAAGTTAATCGAGCAGCTTTCCCGGCTGCCGGGCATCGGAGCCAAGTCCGCCCAGCGTCTGGCCTTTCACATTGTGAATATGCCCGCGGAGCAGGTGGAGCAGCTGGCGGGGGCCATCACATCGGCCAAGGCCAATGTCCGGTACTGTAAGGAGTGTTATACCCTGACAGACCAGGAGCTGTGTCCCATCTGCGCCAATCCCAAGAGAAACCACCGGCAGATTATGGTGGTGGAAAATACCAGGGATCTGGCGGCTTACGAAAAAACAGGAAAATACGAGGGCGTTTACCATGTGCTTCACGGCGCCATTTCCCCCATGCTGGGAATCGGCCCCAATGACATCCGGCTCAAGGAGCTGATGCAGAGACTTCAGGGGGATGTGGACGAGGTGATCATCGCCACCAATTCCAGTCTGGAGGGGGAGACCACCGCCATGTACATCAGCAAGCTGATCAAACCCACAGGCATCCGGGTGACCAGAATCGCCAGCGGCGTGCCGGTGGGAGGAGATCTGGAGTACATTGACGAGGTGACGCTTCTTAGGGCGCTGGAGGGCCGGGTGGATCTGTAGCGCGGACAGGCGGAGAAATTTCGGGGCATATTCCGAAAGACTGAATTGCCGCCGCCGGATTGCCGGGCGATAAAACGGAAACTATCAATAATCAGAAACAGGAGGAACTGTGAACGATGCAGCTTACAACCGTAAGAGAGATATACCGAGACCGGGAGAAATACCTGGACAAAGAGATCACCGTGGGCGGCTGGGTCCGGAGCATCCGTGACTCAAAGACCTTCGGTTTTATTGTTCTGCACGATGGAACATTTTTTGAGACCCTGCAGATTGTATACCATGACGCCATGGAGAATTTCGCGCAGATTTCCAAGCTGAACGTGGGCGCCGCCATTGTTGTGCGGGGCACGCTGGTGGCCACGCCTCAGGCAAAGCAGCCCTTTGAGATTCAGGCGGCGCAGGTGGATGTGGAAGGAGCTTCCGCTCCCGATTATCCGCTGCAGAAAAAGCGCCATTCCATGGAATATCTGCGGACGGTACCCCATCTGCGGGCCAGAACCAACACCTTCCAGGCAGTGTTCCGGGTGCGTTCCCTGATTGCCTACGCGATTCACAAATTTTTCCAGGAGAGAGGATTTGTGTATGTGCATACCCCGCTGATCACCGGAAGCGACTGCGAGGGCGCGGGCGAGATGTTTCAGGTGACCACCATGGATCTGAAAAATATTCCCAAAACGGACAAGGGAGAGGTGGATTTCTCCAAAGACTTTTTCGGAAAGGCCACCAACCTGACGGTGAGCGGACAGCTCAACGGCGAGACCTACGCCCAGGCTTTCCGCAACATCTATACCTTCGGTCCCACCTTCCGGGCGGAGAATTCCAACACCACCCGTCACGCGGCGGAGTTCTGGATGATCGAGCCGGAGATTGCCTTTGCGGATCTGAAGGATGACATGGTTCTGGCGGAGTCCATGCTGAAATATATTATCCGCTATGTGCTGGAAAATGCCCCCGAGGAGATGAAGTTCTTCAACTCCTTCGTGGACAAGGGACTGCTGGAACGGCTGGACAACGTGGTCAATTCCGAGTTCGCCCATGTGACCTACACGGAGGCCATTGAGATTCTGGAGAAAAACAATGACAAGTTTGACTACAAAGTATCCTGGGGCTGCGATCTGCAGACAGAGCATGAGCGCTATCTGACAGAACAGATTTTCAAGCGCCCGGTATTTGTGACGGATTATCCCAAGGAGATCAAGGCTTTCTACATGAAGCTCAACGATGACGGAAAGACCGTGGCGGCGGTGGACTGTCTGGTTCCGGGAATCGGAGAGATCATTGGCGGCAGCCAGAGAGAGGACGATTATGACAAGCTTCTGAAACGGATGGAGGAGATGGGTCTGAAAAAAGAGGACTATGACTTCTATCTGGATTTGAGAAAATACGGCAGCACCAGACACGCGGGCTTTGGCCTGGGCTTTGAGCGCTGCGTGATGTATCTGACAGGTATGGGAAATATCCGCGATGTGATTCCGTTCCCGAGAACGGTCAACAACTGCGAACTGTAACAGAAAAAAGAGGGATTTCATGCAGTTTATTCATATGGCGGATGTACATCTGGGGGCGGTTCCGGATCAGGGCTGCCCCTGGAGTGCATCCAGGGAAAAAGAGATCTGGAAGACCTTCCGGCGGTCTGTGGAACTGGCAAAAAAGGAAAAGGTGGAACTGTTGCTGATTGCCGGGGATCTGTTTCACCGGCAACCGCTTTTCCGGCAGCTGCGGGAGGTGAACGATCTGTTCGCTTCCGTTTCGCCGGTACAGGTGGTATTGATGGCAGGAAATCATGATTACATGAAGCCGGATTCCGCTTACCGGAAGATTTCCTGGGCGCCCAATGTTCATATGTTCCTTCAGGAGAAGCCGGAGGTGATCCGGATTGAGAAACTGAATACCTGGGTGTATGGCCTCAGCTATGAACATCGGGAGATCCCGGAGCCCCTTTATGCCGGGATTCGTCCCAATGGGAAGCCCGGGTATCATATCCTGCTGGCGCACGGGGGAGATGAGAAGCATATTCCGCTGAAAAAGGAAGAGCTGGCGGGATTTGACTATGTGGCGCTGGGACATATTCACAAACCTCAGAGTTTGGTTCCTCACCGAATGGTCTATGCGGGAGCTCTGGAGCCCCTGGACCGGAATGATGAGGGAAAACATGGATTTGTCTGCGGAAGACTGGAGGAAGGGATCTGCCGCACGGGATTTGTTCCCGCCGCCAGCCGCTCTTATCTGACGCTGCAGATTACGGTACATTCCCAGACTACCCAGATGGCGCTGGAGCAGAAAGTGCGGGAAGGCATCCGGCAGAAGGGCGAGGCGAATCTGTACCGGATTCTCATCAGGGGATTCCGGAATCCGGATATGGAATTTGACGGCGAATCTCTGTATCAGCTGGGAAATATTACTGAGGTGCGGGATGAAACCCGCCCCTGTTACGATGTGGAGAAGCTGAAGGAACAGCAGAAGGGAACCTTAATCGGAGATTATATCCGCTGTTTTGAGGGAAAGGACTCCCCGCTGGAACAGAAGGCACTATATTATGGCGTGCAGGCGCTGATGGAAACGAAACAATGAAACTGACACAGATTTATATCAAAAGTTTTGGAAAACTGAAAGACCGGAAGATTACTTTCGGGGACGGAATCAACATTGTGTACGGCCCCAATGAAAGCGGGAAATCCACGCTCCATGCCTTTATTCGCAGCATGCTTTTCGGAATCACCCGCCAGAGAGGCCGCGCGGCCAGGACGGATAGCTACAGCCGGTATGAGCCATGGGAGAGGCCTGCGGATTTTTCCGGCGTACTCTGGTTTGAGAGCGGCGGAAAGGAATTCCGCCTGGAGCGCAGTTTTTATAAAAATGATGTGCGGGCTTCCCTGGTATGTGTTACGGACGGAGAGAAACTGTCCATAGAGGACGGCGATCTTCAGATGCTTCTGGGGGAGATCAGCGAGAATATCTATGACAATACGGTATCGGTGGGCCAGCTGTCCAGCGAGACCGATGCCGGTCTGATCCGGGAACTGCAGAACCGGATGTCTGGCTTTGAGGGAGGTCTGGACGGAGATCTGAACATTCAGGCCGCGGCGGAGACGCTGAAAAAGAAACGGCGGGAATGGGAAAAGAAAAAACAGGACGCTCTGCGGCGGCAGGAGGATGGCTGCCGCCGGCTTCTGGAACGGATGGAATACGCCAAAAAGGAACGGGAAAACCTGGAAAGTCAGCGGGCAGCCGCCAAAGCGCAGATGGAAGAGACGGAAAGCGCGCTGGAAATGGAAAAAAAATCCCGGTCAGAGACCGACTCCCCGAAGGCTATAGAGAACACGACCCGGAAGGAGGGACGGGAAAAGGCGACCGGAAGCGCGTCGGAGAGGAAGCGTGGGACAGAGTCAGAGTACCGGCTTCCTGCCCGCGTTTACGGAAGACTGGCGGTGTGGGCTGCCGGTCTGCTGCTGATCCTGCTGGCCCTGTGGAATCCCTGGCAAATCTCCGTGATCGCCCGGGCTGTGGTGGCCTGGCTGGGAATCATGGCAATTTCCGCGGTCTATCTGTTTAAGGGCAGCGGCCGTGCAGAGGAACGCAGAGAGCGGGAGGAACTCCATGGATCCGCCGGGGAAGAGAGCCGAAAGCAACCGGAGGAGACGGAAACGGCACGCCGGATGGATGACGAACGGAAACGTCTACAGGGCCGGCTGGAGGAACTGGAGCGCCAGATACAGGAAAAAAACACAGAAGAGGAAAACATCCGGGAAGATTACGAGGAATTGTCCGGGAAGGATCCGGAGGCGGCGGAGTGTCAGCTGGAAATCAACAGCCTGAATCTGGCGCTGGAAACTCTGGAAACTCTGTCCGGAGATATCCGGCTGAAAGCCGGAGGCAAGCTGCGGGGCCGGATGGGAGAAATCCTGTCCCGGCTTACCAATGGAAAATACGCGCAGGTATCGCTGGACCGGGAGATGAATATGGAGCTGGGCACCCGGGATCATCTGATTCCCCTTTCCAGCCTCAGCCGCGGAACGGTGGAACAGGTGTATTTTGCTCTGCGGATGGCGGTGGGGGAAATTCTCTGTCAGGAAGAACCGCTGCCGATTCTGCTGGATGAGGTATTTGCCATGTATGACGAGGAGCGGCTTACCGCTGCTATGAAGGGGCTGGCCAGCCAGGAACGGCAGACGCTGATCTTTACCGTCATACCAGAGAGGGCCGACTGGCCCGCCGGGAAGGGATCGCAGTAAAAGAAATCTTTCTGGAGGAAGCGAAGGAATGAAAGGGTACAGGCCATGCGGCCGCTCATAGGATACTCAGGAAAGGAATTTGGATGCAATGTTAAGAATAGGATGTCATTTATCCTCCTCGGGAGGATTTCTGAAGATGGGAAAAACGGCGGTATCAATCGGAGCCAATACCTTTCAGTTTTTTACCAGGAATCCCCGGGGAAGCCGGGCGAAGGCGATTGACGAGAAGGATGTGGCCGCTTTTCTGGAATATGCCGATCAAAACGATATCAGCCAGATTCTGGCCCATGCTCCATATACGCTGAACGCCTGTTCAAAGGATGAAAGAACCCGGGAATTTGCCCTGGAAACCATGGAGGATGATCTGAAGCGGATGGAGTATGTGCCTGGGAACTGCTACAATTTTCATCCGGGAAGCCATGTGGGACAGGGGGCGAAGGAAGGGATCCGGCAGATTGCCGCGACACTGAACCAGATATTAAAGCCCGGGCAGCATACAACGGTGCTGCTGGAGACCATGGCCGGAAAAGGAACCGAGGTGGGGCGCAGCTTTGAGGAACTTCGGGAGATTCTGGATCTGGTGGAACTGCAGCAGCTGATGGGCGTCTGTCTGGATACCTGCCATGTGTATGATGCGGGTTATGATATTGTCAACGACCTGGATGGTGTGCTGGAACAGTTTGACCGTGTGATCGGACTGGACAGGCTGAAGGCCATACACATGAATGACAGCAAGAATCCCTTTGCCAGCCATAAGGACCGCCACGAGAAAATCGGGGAGGGATCCATCGGGATGGGGACCTTTGAGCGGATCATCAATCATCCGCAGCTTCAGGGGATACCGATATATCTTGAGACGCCCAATGAACTGGATGGGTATGCCCGGGAGATTCAGATGCTGCGGGAATGCATGGAAAAGTAACCAGGAAAAGGTATATTGTGCGGATTCTTATTGGTATATGAAGAATAGAAAACCGCCGGAAATGACCGGCGCTGCCTTGCATGATTCTGCGGTGGCGCCCGGTATTTCCCGGCGGTTTTTGCCGTTTATCGGACAGAAAGATCAGATTCCCGAAGATCCTCAGATCTTCTCATGATTCCGATACTTCGTCAGTACCTTCTGGATCCGCTCCACCGGATTCAGAAGCTTGCTGATGGAATCGTCATGATTCAGGGTGTTGATGATCAGGGCGATATATTTGCTCATATCACAGTTTACATAATATGGACGTTCCAGCAATTCCGGCGTCTGATAGATCAGATTTGTGGTAAGAATCCGGTCGAACATTCCTTTTTCATAAAATTCATCAAATTTCTTCAGACCATTGGTGAACAGACCGAAGGTGGAGCACATGAAGATCTTCGCGGCACCCCGCTCCTTCAGAAGCTGTGCTACCTCCAGCATACTGTCGCCGGAGGAGATCATATCGTCAATGATAATCATGTCTTTCCCGCGCACGTCCGCGCCCAGGAATTCATGGGCAACGATGGGGTTGCGGCCATCCACGATAACGGAATAATCCCGGCGTTTATAGAACATACCCATATCTACACCGATGTTGTTGGCCAGATAGATGGCACGGCTCATGCCTCCCTCGTCCGGACTGATCACCATCAGATGATCCTTGTCCAGTTTCAGATCCGGCTGATTTCTCAGCAGGTTTTTGATGAACTGATAAGCGGGCTGCACCGTCTCAAAGCCATGAAGCGGAATGGCGTTCTGGATTCGCGGGTCATGGGCGTCAAAAGTAATAATATTTTCCACGCCCATATTCACCAGCTCCTGAAGCGCAATGGCGCAATCCAGGGACTCCCGGCCGGAACGGCGGTGCTGACGGCTTTCATACAGGAACGGCATAATTACGTTCACCCGACGGGCCTTTCCGGCGATGGCGGCGATGATCCGCTTCAGATTCTGGAAATGGTCATCCGGAGACATGTGGTTCACATGGCCGGCTACGGTGTAGGTAAGGCTGTAGTTGCACACATCAATCAGAATGTAAATGTCGTCTCCGCGGACGGACTCCCGCAGCATTCCTTTGCCTTCGCCGGAACCGAAGCGGGGCAGTTCGGAACGGATCAGGTAAGTGTCCCGTTCATAGCCGTCCAGGTGAAGGGAAGAATCCGGGCCGCTCTGGCTGCCTTTTCTCCAGGAAACCAGATACTCGTCTACCTTGTGTCCCAGGGACTCGCAGCTGTAGGGAGAGATAATTCCCAGACGTCCTACGGGAAGCTTCTGCAGATCTTTTACATTGTTTTGCGCCATTTTAGTTTCCTCCTAAAAATTTTTTCTGGATGCGTATATCGCTGCCAATAAGTTTTATCATGGTGTAGCTGCTGGAAATTCTGGAAAATACCCGCTCAGAATAAGTTTCCTTGAAATTTTCCAGCGTCAGGTTGGTGGATATGATGGTGGATTTCTGATGCATAATCCGTTCATTAATGCAGAGAAACAGCTGTGAAGCCACGAAACTGTTGGTCAGCTCCGTTCCCAGATCATCGATGATCAGAAGATCGCAGTCAAAAATATAACGGTTCATATCCTCTGCTTCTTCGGAGTCTGAAAAAGTATTCCGGGCGAACATCTCAAACAGATCGAAGGCTGAAAAATAAATCACGCAGTGGGCGGAATCAATCAGCTCTTTGGCGATGCAGTGTGAGAGAAAGGTTTTTCCCACACCCGTATCCCCGTAAAGAAACAGATTTTCAAAGGAGGCGTCAAAATTCCGGATGAACTCCCGGGCTCTGCGCACCGCGTCCTGAGCCGTCTCGCGGGCGGACAGGCCGGTGGCGGGACTGATGATGTCCTTTGAATAATAATCAAAAGAAAAGTGCTCAAAATTTTCCGTCTGAAGGATATCCCGGATGTTGGACTGGGTATACAGAAGATCCACGGCAGCTTTCCTGAAGCAGACACACTTCCTGTTATTCACATAGCCGGTATCCTGGCACAACGGGCAGGTATACTGCATCTTCAGATAGTCCTCGGGAAATCCGTACTCGGTAAGCAGCCGTGTTCGTTCCCCGGACAACGCCTGAATCCGCGCGTCCAGATCAAAATCCTCTCCGGCAGCTTCCCCCAGAAGCAGCCGGGCCTTTTCCATGCTGGCCGACGCGATTTCCCGGTCGATCTCGGCCAGCCGGGGAATCCGGCGATAGGCCGTGCGGATCCGCTCATCCAGCTGGTGCCGGTTTTCCAGCTGCCGCTGATTATACTGGCGCATGATCGCGTCATACTGAGAATTCTTTAGTGACAAGGCATGTTCTCCTTTATAATTACTGTTTCAGAAGCTGTTTTTCCAGTTCGTCAAAATCGTAATCCCGCTGATGGAAATTGTTGAAACGGTTGGGCGCGGCAGCCTTCCGGTTTTTCTGCTCCGCCCGGTCTGCCTGTGCCTGCCGGTGCAGCGTATCCAGCGCCTGAATATCCGTCAGATGGCGGACGCCCTTCTTTTTCCATTTGGAGAGAATACTGTCCGCGTACTGGAAGCTGGCCTTTCCTGTCTGGGATACCGTGCGGGAACAGGCCTCCGTGATAATGTCCAGTGTGAATCCGTAATCGTTGAGCCAGTGGTTCATCAGGGAAATCTCAGACTGCACCGGATTCCGGTTGCTGATGCCAAAGGCCCGCAGAATGGAAAAATAGTTTTTATTATATGCGGAGGTTTCCTGCTTGGCCATGGAAACGGTGGTGATGCCTGCCTCATGCCAGGCCAGCGCCACCTTCTCCATATAGCGGATACTTTTACTTCCCCGGGATACGCAGTATTCAATTAAGTATTCCACAAGATCCGGAGAAAAATGCAGTTCTTCATAAAAATACAGAAGCCGGGAGGTCTCCGAGGGAGACAGGGTTTTTCCCAGATACTGTTCTGCGATAAACAGCAGCTGGATCACATTTTCATCCTGTTTAAGCCGGCGGACTTTGTCGGCGCTGAGCCGGCCGGACTCCCGGTCCTTGTCCGCCTGTCCGGCAGAGATATCGGTCCGCGGCTCCGACACAGCAGCTTTCCGGGGGCGATCTCCATAATTCGACGGTGCGGAACTTTCTGAGCCGGATGTCCCGGAGGCAGAAGGGGACTGCGCAGAAGAAGGTTTCTGCGAAGAAACCCTGCTGATGGAGCTTTTTGCGTCGGCGGATGCGGCATCCGCGCCGGAAAAATTATGTAACGTGCGCTCCCTGGGCGGAGCCATGGGCTCCAGAAAATCCACGGAAGTCTGTGTGGAGGCATTGCCGGACAGCACCAGAAGCCGCTGGGCTTCCCAGTAGCGAAGCGCCCGGAGTATATCGGTTTCCGTGCAGCTGAAAACATCCGCCACTTCCGCCAGTGTCAGCTCTCCCTGCCCTGCGCCCAACAGACGCAGCAGATACAGATAAATTTTTACAAATTCCCCGTTGGCACGGGGCATATAATAATCAAGAAAAACATTGGATACAACCGTCACGCCGGAGGCGCTTCCATTGTGCAAAGAAAGCTGCATAGGCTTCTGAAATCCTCGCTTTCGCTGTGTAAGATCGATAAATCAGATATAGATCGCGTCACAGAAAATGAGATGCCTGAGGACAGGGCGTTTTGCCGCACTGTCACTGAAATTTCTGTGACACCGTCATTATAACACAGACTTGGGAGAAATCAAATAGACATTTTTCAGCAGGAAGAAGAGAAGAATAGGAACGGTTAAATGTGGAAAATGTGGATACTGTGGAATAAAATACCGCCTGTCATTATTTGCAACTCGCTGTTGTCGATAAATGGCGGAGAAATCGAATTTTTTGTAAATATTTGTAATATTTTATGTAAACAGAGTTATGCACATTCAGATCCACAGATTTTCCCGTCAAAAATGTGTATAAACCTGTGGATAATGTGGATAAATGCGCGGAAACCTTATAAAACAGGGAGTTTTGAGTGGGGATAAAAAAATTTTTACAGAAAAAGCCGCCGCTGTCGAAAGTAATGACAGCGGCGGCCATTCGTCCGCAGTTTGGGGACAAAATCATACAAAGACACAGGGGCCGGCGGCGGGGCGTCACATCCCCAACAGCCGTTCTCCGATCTGGAACACATCTCCTGCGCCCATGGTGATCAGCAGATCTCCGGGTTCGCAGTGCTCCAGCAGATAGTTTTCGATTTCATCAAAGGTAGGGAAATATTCACAGGGCGTTCCCAGCTTCCGGATCCGTTCCATAAGGTCTCTGGAAGAAATCCCCAGGGTATCCGTCTCCCTGGCGGCATAGATATCCGCCAGCACCACATGGTCTGCCAGTGACAGCGCGCGGGCAAAATCATCCATCAGCGCCCTGGTGCGGGTGTAGGTGTGAGGCTGGAACACGCACCAGGTGGTTTTGTGGGGATAATTCTTTGCGGAAGTCAGTGTGGCCCGGATCTCCGTGGGATGGTGGGCGTAATCATCAATGACGGTCACATCCCCCACCTTCCCCTTATACTGGAACCGGCGGTCAGTGCCGGCAAAATCCATAATGCCGCGCCGGATAGCATCGGTATCCATCCCCAGTTTCTGGCCCAGGGCGATAACGGACAGAGCATTGGATACATTATGAAGCCCCGGAACTTTCAGAGAGAAACTTCCCAGCGGTTTTCCGCCTGCCAGGCAGGTGAAGGAGGGATGGCCCAGCGAATCCCAGGTAATATCCGCTGCCGTGTAGCCCGCCGGATGCTCCAGACCGAAGGTGATCACCTCGCAGGGGAGGTCGCGGGCGATATCCTCCCAACAGGGGGTGTCCGCATTGATGATCAGCGTACCGTCTGCCGGAAGCTTTTCGGCAAACAGCCGGAAGGAATGGCGGATATCGTCGATATCTTTAAAGAAATCCAGATGATCCGCGTCCATGTTCAGGATAATGCTGATCTTCGGGAAGAAGCTTAAGAAACTGTTGGTATACTCGCAGGCCTCTGTGATGAAGGTGCCGGAATGCCCCAGTCGCAGATTGCCGCCGATGGAAGGAAGGATGCCTCCCACCGTGATGGTAGGATCGAAACCACCCTCCAGCAGCATCTGAGAAGCCATGGAGGTGGTGGTGGTCTTTCCATGGGTTCCGGATACGGCGATGGGCATGGAATAATTTTTCATCATCTGTCCCAGCAGATCCGCCCGGGACATCATGGGAAGCCCCTTCTCCACGGCACAGGCATATTCCGGATTGTCCGGATGAATGGCGGCGGTGTAAACTACCAGGTCGATACCGTCGATGATATTGGAGGCGCGCTGTCCGTAGAAAAGCCGCGCGCCCTTTTCTTCCAGGTGCCTGGTCAGAGGACTTTCCTTGGCGTCAGAGCCGGAAATCGTAAATCCCTCCTTCAGCAGAATCTCGGCCAGCCCGCTCATGCTGATGCCGCCGATTCCGATAAAATGGATATGAATGGGGGACTGAAAATCAATGGTATACATCATACAGGATCTCCTTTTTATCTCAATCTGTTTTTAAGCTGTTCGGAAATAATACCTGACCGGAAAAAGCGTCCGGCGGCATCCGGTCCGGTGTATCCGGAGGCGGACTGCCTGGTGGTATCTCTGTTATTATAAAATGAAACGGAAAAAATGGAAAGAGTTTTCTTGGACGGATCCGGAGTGTGACGGAAAATGCATTCCGAAAAGGCAGGCCGCCCATGAAAGAACCGGGGTTCCTGAACGGGAACTTGTATAAATGTCATAAAAAGTAGAAAAAAATAGATAAAAATATGTAAAACATGTTCACTAATAAGGGAAAATGTGGTATACTTTTTTATTATATATGACAAGAGGTGATAGCATGATTAAGAAAGAAATGATTGCAATGCTATTGGCCGGAGGACAAGGAAGCCGTCTCGGTGTTCTCACGGAGAAGGTGGCCAAACCGGCGGTGGCATTCGGCGGAAAATATCGCATCATCGACTTTCCGCTCAGCAACTGTATCAACTCTGGAATTGATACGGTAGGCGTTCTGACACAGTATCAGCCCCTTCGTCTGAATACCCATATCGGAATTGGTATTCCATGGGATCTGGACAGAAATGTGGGCGGCGTTACCGTTCTCCCTCCCTATGAGGCCAAGGAGAACACCGACTGGTATACCGGTACGGCCAACGCCATTTTCCAGAATCTTGCGTATATGGAGATGTACAACCCGGATTACGTGCTGATCCTGTCCGGCGATCATATCTACAAGATGGATTATGAAGTGATGCTGGATTACCACAAGGCCAACAAATCCGACGTGACCATCGCCTGTATGCCGGTACCCATCGAGGAGGCCAGCCGTTTCGGCGTTATGATTACCGACGGAAACGGAAGGATCACCGAGTTTGAGGAAAAACCGGAGCATCCCAGAAGCAACCTGGCATCCATGGGTATCTATATTTTCAGCTGGCCGGTACTCAGAGAATCGCTGCTGGCGCTGAAGGATCAGCCCGGATGCGATTTCGGAAAACATATTCTTCCCTACTGCCGGGACAACGGGAAACGTCTGTTCGCCTATGAGTTCAATGGTTACTGGAAGGATGTGGGAACCCTGGGTTCCTACTGGGAAGCCAATATGGAGCTGATCGATATCATTCCCGAGTTCAACCTCTATGAAGAATTCTGGAAAATTTACACCAAGGGCGATGTGATTCCGCCCCAGTATATTTCCAGTGAGGCCAGGATCGAGAGAAGTATCATCAGCGAGGGCGCTGAGATTTACGGAGAGGTACATAACTGCGTGATCGGCGCGGATGTTACCATCGAAAAGGGAGCCGTGGTGCGGGATTCCATTATCATGAAGCACGCGGTGATCGGCGCAGGCTGTGAGATCAACAAAGCCATCATTGCCGAGGAGGTCAAGGTTGGAGAACATGTGGTGATGGGCGTGGGAGAAGAGGCTCCCAACGTGTACAAGCCGGCAGTCTACAGCTTTGGTCTGGTGACGGTGGGCGAAGGCTCCATCATACCGCCCGGTGTAAAAATCGGGAAAAATACAGCCATCAGCGGCACAACGTGTCCGGAAGATTATCCGGGCGGAGAACTGGTCAGCGGCGGCGTGATTTTAAAGAAGGACGGTGAGTAGAATGAGGGCAGTGGGAATTATCTTAGCAGGCGGAAATAACAACAGGATGAGAGAACTGTCGCATAAGAGAGCCATTGCGGCCATGCCGGTGGCAGGAAGCTATCGGAGCATCGATTTCGCACTCAGCAATATGTCCAACTCTCATATTCAGAAGGTAGCCGTTCTGACGCAGTACAACGCGCGATCCCTGAATGAGCATCTCAGCTCCTCCAAATGGTGGGATTTCGGACGGAAACAGGGGGGCCTGTTTGTATTCACCCCCACCATTACCACCGCCAACAGTTACTGGTACAGAGGAACGGCGGATGCCATTTATCAGAATCTGGATTTCCTGAAAAAATGCCATGAACCGTATGTGGTAATCGCGTCCGGCGACGGCGTGTACAAACTGGATTACAACAAGGTTCTGGAATATCACATTGCCAAACGGGCGGACGTTACCGTGGTGTGCACGGAGGCGAAGGAGGATGACGATATCACTCGTTTCGGCGTCCTGAGAATGAACGAGGATTACCGGATTGAGGATTTTGAGGAGAAGCCCATGGTTTCCTCCGGCCATACCATTTCCACAGGCATCTATGTGATTCGCCGCCGTCAGCTGATCGAGCTGATCGAGCGCTGCGCGCAGGAAGACCGGTATGATTTTGTAAAGGATATCCTGATCCGCTACAAGAACCTGAAGAGAATCTATGGATATAAGATCAATGAATACTGGAGCAATATCTCCACGGTGGAATCTTATTACAAGACCAATATGGATTTCCTGAAACCGGAAGTAAGAGATTACTTCTTCCGTCAGTATCCGCCGGTTCAGTCCAAGATCGACGACCTGCCCCCGGCCAAGTATAATCCGGGATGCAGTGTGAAAAACAGTCTGATCTCCAGCGGATGTATCATCAACGGAGAGGTGGAGAATTCCATTCTGTTCAAACGGGTGTATGTGGGAAATAACTGTGTGATCAAGAACTCCATCGTCCTCAACGATGTATATCTCGGGGACAACACTCACATTGAAAACTGCATTGTGGAGAGCCGCGATACGATCCGGGCCAATTCCTATCACTGCGGAGAGGAAGGCATCAAGATCGTGGTAGAAAAAAATGAGCGGTATGCGCTTTAAATTCCGGCAGAACGCGCAATTTATGACAATAGAGAATATGCAAAGCGTCTATTGTTTAAAGGAAGGCATATGAAAGGGGCAATACTATGAATATAACAGACGTTAGAGTACGAAAGGTGGCCAAGGAGGGCAAGATGAAAGCCGTCGTTTCCATTACCATTGATGAGGAGTTTGTGGTACATGATATCAAGGTAATTGAGGGCGAGAAAGGTTTGTTTATTGCCATGCCCAGCCGCAAAGCGACGGACGGAGAGTACAGAGACATCGCTCATCCTATCAATTCCGGTACCAGAGACCGGATCCAGAAGATTATTCTGGAAAAGTACGAGGAAGTTATGATGCAGGAAGGTATTTCTGACGAAGACTGAAAAAAACCAATTGTCATATATTATGGGGTAAAACGAAAAGCGGTGGCGGGGGCCACCGCTTTTTTACGGGGTTTTCTTATGCGGCGGATTATGGTACGATAACCGGAGACACTGTGACCGCGCGGAACAGCTTAGATTCTGCGGGCGGTATGGAAATCCCCGGAGCGGGGAACGCAAAATAAGGAACGGATGGGAGGATATCATGAAAACAGAATTGCCGGAGGAGTTTGCCGGAAGGATGAAGGAAATGCTGGGAGAGGAGTACGACGCCTTTCTGGAGAGCTATCAGTATCCCAGATCCTGTGGACTTCGGGTTAATACGGGAAAAATTACACAGGAAGAGCTGAAAGGCCGGGCGCCTTTTGCGCTTCGGCCGGTTCCCTGGGTGAAAGAGGGATTTTTCTATGAGGAGGGGACAAATCCGGCCCGCCATCCTTATTATGCGGCGGGATTGTATTATCTCCAGGAACCAAGCGCCATGACGCCGGCTTCCCGACTGCCGGTGAAACCGGGAGAGCGGGTGCTGGATCTGTGCGCGGCTCCCGGGGGAAAAGCGACGGCGTTGGGGGCGGCGCTGGGCGGGGAAGGCGTGCTGGTGGCCAATGATATCAGCAATTCCCGGGCAAGAGCACTTCTGAGAAATCTGGAGCTTTTCGGAATTTCCAATGCTTTTGTCACCAGTGAGACTCCCGCAAAGCTGGCGGAGGTTTTTACGGGATTTTTCGATAAAATTCTGGTGGACGCGCCCTGCTCAGGGGAGGGAATGTTCCGGAAGGATCCGGCAGTGATGAAGGTATGGGAGCCGGAGCGGCCGGAGTATTTTGCAGGGCTGCAGCGGGAGATTGTCCGTCAGGCAGTGCGGATGCTTCGGCCCGGCGGCCGGATGCTGTATTCCACCTGCACTTTTTCTCCGGAGGAGAATGAGGGAACGATTTCCTGGCTTCTGAAGGAATTCCCTGAAATGGAGCTGATTCCCATGGAAGGATACGCAGGATTCGACAGCGGCCGGCCGGAGTGGGGAGACGGCAATGCTTCTCTTTCCCGGTGCGTAAGGATCTGGCCTCATAAAATGAAAGGAGAGGGACATTTCCTGGCGCTTCTGGAAAAACAGGTTTCCGATGTAGAAGATCCGGCGGGGAGAGCAGTTCCCCAGGCTCTTCTGCGTCCGGATAAGAAGAGCAGAAAACTGCTGGAAGAATTTTTCCGGGACACGGGTTTTGAACCGCTGTGGGATCAGGTGGAAATCCGCGGGGGAAAGGTCTACCAGGTTCCCCGGCTTCGCCGCCTTTCGGGTGGGATCCGCTTCCTGCGCAACGGACTTCTTTTGGGAGAAATCCGAAAGGACCGGTTTGAACCTTCCCAGCAGCTGGCCATGGCGCTTCCGGCTGGCGCATATCCGGCGAGACTGTCGTTGGCCCCGGAAGATGAAAGAATCGGGCGGTATCTGCGGGGAGAGACGATCCGGGCAGAAGGGGAGACTGCGGCAGAGAAGGGATGGATTCTGGTCTGTGTGGAGGAATTCCCTCTGGGATGGGGCAAGCTGGTGAAAGGACTGGTGAAAAATAAATACGCGGCGGGCTGGAGAAAAAATCAGTAGGTTCCAAGGGTTTCTACCTGCCGCCATCCATGGAGTTTTGTAGGAAATATAACAAAATTCAGATAAAATTTCGTAGATTTATTACATAATTATTACGAGATATTAAAAAAAGCTTCCACTTCACAGAGGCCTGTGGTATAATAAGCCTCGTGAGGTATCAGACTATGAAGAAAAAGAAGATTCTAAGCATTGTACTTTCCGCGTTTCTGACCACCGGAACCGTGGTTCCCTGCTTTGGAGCCACTACGCAGGAAAAGATCGACGACGCAAAAGAGCAGAATGCCAGGACCCAGTCCACGTTGGATGAGACCCGGGAGAAGATTCGCGACCTGGAATCCAAAAAGGGAGAATCAGAAACCTATCTGGAGGAACTGAACGGACAGCTGGAGGGGCTGAAGGATAAGCTTCAGCAGATCCAGACGGATTATGATCAGAAGCAGGAGGAGCTGGAAGCTCTCCAGCAGGATCTGAGCGAGGCCAGGCAGGACGAACAGGAACAGTATGAATCCATGAAAGTCCGGATTCGCTACATGTATGAAAAGTCCACCAACAGTTATCTGAGCCTTCTGTTTGAGTCCGACAGCATAGCGGATTTTCTGAATCAGGCCGATTACATCGCAAAGATTACCGAGTATGATCGGAACATGCTGGAACAGTACACAGAGACAAAAGAAGAAATTGCCGCCAAGGAAGAGCAGGTATCTCAGGAAAAAGACGAGATCGAAGCGCTCCGGCAGGAGAGCGTTCTGCAGCAGGAGGCAGTGGAAGAACTGGTAGAATCTACATATAATCAGATCAGATCGTATCAGGAGGAACTGGAAGGCGCACAGTCCCAGGAAGGTCAGCTGCTGACTCAGATTGAACAGCAGAATGAAGAGATCAACAGCCTCCTGAAACAGGCAAAAGAGGAGGAGGCTGCCGCAAAGCTGGCCGCTCAGAAAGCTGCCCAGGAGAAGGCGGCCAGGGAGCAGGCTGCCAGAGAAGCCCGGGAGGAAGCTGACCGGCAGACAGCAGAAAAGGCACAGAAGGAGGCAGCAGCCGCGGAAAAAGAGGAGAGCAAAAGCAGCAGTTCCTCCCAGTCCGGCGCCGTGTCCGATTCTTCGGCTTCTCAGAAACAGGAGAGCGGAAGTGCATCGGGGACGGATACATCCTCAGATAACAGCGCGCAGTCCGGAACAGACACTTCTCAGGGAAAATATCTGGGAAGATTTAAGCTCACCGCTTACTGTACATGTTCCATCTGCTGCGGTTCCTGGGCCGGCGGTTCCACCGCCAGCGGCAGCACGCCCACTCCGGGAAGAACCATTGCCATGGGCGGCGTTCCATTTGGAACCAAACTGATGATCAATGGAACTGTCTATACGGTGGAAGACAGAGGAACGGCTTACGGCCATGTGGATATTCTGATGGGAAGTCATTCTCAGGCCCTGCAGTTTGGCCTGCAGTATGCAGATGTATATCAGGTGAACTGATCAAAACCCGCCCTTCGGCGGGTTTTTCCCTTCCTGGGAAATGGTTTTCCCGGTGAAAGGAAAACGCTTCGTTGGGATCGTACTGCGGCGGAAGGGAAGAGGAGGCGCAAAAACGAAAAAAAATCGCGAAAAAACAAAATAATATGTTGACAAAACGGAATCTCTCCGTTATAATAACTCTTGCTGATGACAAAACAGCATTTCGAAGCGTGGCTCAGCTTGGTAGAGCGCTGCGTTCGGGACGCAGAGGTCGCAGGTTCAAATCCTGTCGCTTCGATTCCTTGGCAGGGGCGCCGGAATCCTTTTTAAAGGGTTCCGGTTCTTTTTTTATTCTCAGATCCCTAATCCTGTTTTTTATCGGAGGTTGATATTCCGATTACTGTCTGCTGTTCTCGTACCGCTTTTCGGAATGCATGGGGGGACTGGCCGGTTTCCCTCCTAAAGCCTCTGCTGAAATACAGCGGTTCC